>Ga0209143_1000002_pt1 | contig 219464 bp, 215 predicted proteins | sample FaiFalFF_MnMetaG_3_FD_184739 | JGI IMG/M metagenome (GOLD analysis project Ga0209143, IMG submission 184739) | Freshwater microbial communities from Yellowstone National Park, Wyoming, USA - Fairy Falls B (FF_Mn_B) MetaG (SPAdes) (version 3) | ecosystem: Environmental > Aquatic > Freshwater >...
ACCGTACCAACCAAGTTGTAGATGCCCCCACCGGACCGAGGGGCCGAATTCTCTGAGACGACGGACGAAATGACCTGCAGCGTCCCCGGGTAGTTGAAGATGCCACCCCCGTCCGTGCGGATAGCCTGATTCCGTCCGATGGTGCTCTCCTCGATGGTCATGTCGCCTATGTTAGCGATGCCGCCCCCGGCACCCGCAAGATTGGAGTATATGTCGCTACGCAAAATTCTTGCCATACCTCTGTTCTCAATGCCGCCACCGGTAGCAGCAGATACCTCGTTTTCAAAGATGGCGCTGTTCTTAATTTCGGCGGTGGCCCGGTAGCCTATGTAGATGCCGCCTCCGACGCTGGTGTTGGACCTATTCCCGTAAATGCGGCTGCTCTTCACATCGAGGCTCGCGTCGACAAAATCCATATTGAAGATGCCGCCTCCCGCTTGCTCGCTCGTGTTATCTGCGATATCGCTGCCTTGGACAACCAATCGGCCCCCGTTGAAGATTCCTCCCCCTTCCCCTGTAACGGCAGAGTTCTCCGTGATGAAGGTGCGGGTGATGATCGCCCAGCCTCCGGCAAAAACACCGCCGCCATGAAGTTGGGCGCTATTAGATTCGATGGTGCTGTTTTCAACGTTAAGGTTGCCCAGGCTGGCGATGGCACCACCTGCATAGCCGGCTACGTTCCCGCTCAACGTACTCTCGCTGATGGTCACCGTGCCACCGGCGTCGTAGAGCCCGCCGCCGTCCATTTTCACTGTGTTCTCTAAGATCTGGACCCTTGTAATGACCAGCGTTGCCCCGAAACCGTTCAATATGCCGCCGCCGTCACCATCGTAAACGTTGTTGCTCGATATCGTGCTGTCGGTGACGGTTAGCGTGCCCGCGTTCAAGATCCCGGCACCGCCCAGGTCAGCGGTGTTATGCCTGATGGTGACCCCAGTGAGGGTCAGGACGCCCTCGTTATAGATGCCACCTCCCCGGACTATGCCATCGGCGCTTTGATGCTCGATAGTGGTGTCCGTGATGTGGACGGTGCCGGATCTCTCGTTATAGAGGCCAGCGCCTAGAAAGGCGAAATTGCCCCGTATAGCCGCCTGGGAAATGGTCGTTTGCCCGGCGTTATAGATACCTCCGCCATAACCTGCATTGTTGAATAACACGGCGGTCTGGGATGTGATGCTCAGGTTCCCTCCACTCTCGACGTATATGCCGCCACCGTACCAATGTGGCGGATCGCCGCCATCGGCGCAGCCCTCCTTCACATTCACCCTCTCCAAATACAGGCTTGCGCCATCATGGACGTGGAAGATGCGGAACTGTCCATTATCTGGATACATGTCTTGAGTACATCCTCCGCCGAGGTTGATAATGGCTCCGTTGCCCTGGATGGTGATATTGCTCTCGATGTCCAGGTCGTCGTTGTCCGCCCCGGAGTCCGTCTGGTGCCCTGCGCCGTCGTCGTCCTTCGACAGCGTATAGGTCTGCCCCGCTTGGAGCACGATGGTGTGGGGCCCGCCGCCCAGGGCGTTAGCCTCCATGATGGCTGCCCGTAGGGAGCAGGCGCCGCTATCGTCGGCGCAGTTTCCGTCTCCTGGATTGAGATCCGGAGTATCGGCGGTGGTGTTGACGGTGAAGGTAGCGCCCAGGGCTGTGGTGGGCTGGCCCAGCACCAGGGCCAGGGCCACCAGGCCTAAGGCTAGGGCCCAGCGTAGGGCCAGCCCCAGCTCCCCCCTTCGGTCTCCTCGCCAGTTCCTATCCCTCCAGCGCATGGTGACCTCTCCCCAAACGTGTCCGCGTCATGAGTCCAGACCTAAGACGCAGCGCCTGGGGGGTTGTTACAAGCCCCTTTCATCACTTGGCAGGAGGAGGGGAGCCAGCCCACGCCTTGACCTTCGCGCCCTAACGCCACGGCCCAAGGCGCCCAGGGAGGTGGGGCGCTGGAGGTTGAAAGTGCACCTGGGTGCTTTGTAGCATTTTGGCGCATCGTGGCGGCGGCAGGGAGCGGAGATATGGAGTCGCAAGGGCCCCTCGCGGGCCTTCGTGTGCTGGAGTTGGCCCACTATATCGCGGGTCCCTTTGTGGGGACTGTCCTGGCCGAGCTGGGGGCCGACGTCATCAAGGTGGAGGAGCCAGGGCGGGGCGACTTCTTGCATCGTCTAAGGCGTCCTGAATGGTTCGCCGTGGAGGGGAGGGGCAAGCGCTCGGTGGCCCTAGACCTGCGTCGGCCGGAAAGGCGACACCTCCTCCTGCAGCTGGTGCAGCGTGCCGATGTGCTGGTGGAGAACTATCGCCCGGGAACCCTGGAAGGGTGGGGCCTGGGCCCAGAGCGTCTGTGGGGGGTTAATCCGTCCCTAGTGGTGGCGCGTATATCGGGGTTTGGGCAGACGGGCCCATATCGCGAGCGGCCAGGATACGATGGACTGGCCATGGCCTTCTCAGGCGCCCTCTCCCTCATCGGCTATCCTCACCTCCCTACGCTTCCCCCACCCATGCCAGGGGTGCTGCTGGCCGACTATACCGCCGGCCTCTTCGCCGCCCTGGGAGCTCTTGCCGCCCTTCGGGCCCGGGATGGAGACCCCCAGAGGCGTGGCCAGGTGGTGGACATGGCCTTCTACGAAGCCCCCCTCCGCTTTTTGGCGTACCTGGTAACGGCCTACGCAAGGACGGGAGAGGCGCCCGCCAGGGGAGGAGGGCGGAGCCCCGTGGCGGTTCCCGGGGGATGCTACCTCTGCCGCGATGGTAGGTTCCTGATCATCAGGGTTCTGGATGAGACGCAGTGGCTAGCCTTCTGTCGGGCGGTGGGGAGGGATGACTGGGCCCAGGACGAGAGCCTGGCCCTCTTGGAGGAGAGGCAGCGGCGTCGGGAGGAGATAGAGGCGGCAACGGCCGCCTGGGCGGCACGCCTGGACTCCCATGAGGCGGAGAGGGTTCTGCTGCAAGCGGGCGTGGTGGCGGGCCGCGTCAACACCGTCGCTGAGCTGATGGAGGACCCCCATATCCAGGGGAGGGGGAACTTCGTCCCCGTGGAGGACCCCGTGCTGGGGGAAGTGCTGATGCCTAGCCCTGTGCCCAGGCTCAGCAGGACGCCTGGTCGGGTGGGGCGTGCCCCCTTGCTGGGCGAGCACACGGCCCAAGTCTTGCAGGAGGTGCTGGGATACGACCAAGCTAAGATAGCTGAGCTGGCCAGGGCTGGTGTGGTGCAGGGCCCGGGGATCTGAGTTAGAGGGGGCCTCCCGGGGCGGTAGGGACAATGCTCGAATTATGGGCGAAGGGATCTTACTGAGGTAAGAGGCCGACGGCGATGGTGGACGCTATCGTGGCCCTGCTGGGGCAGATGCCCGTCTTCCTAGCGCCCAAGCCCTGGGAGGACTGGTCCCTCTTCAGCGAGCAGATAGCTAGAGGCGTGGCCATCGGCTCTGCGTACGCCTTGGTGGCGCTGGCCATCGTCCTGGTGTTCAGGTCCTCGGAGCTGCTCAACTTCGCCCAGGGCGAGTGGGGCATGTTCACCACCTTTGTAGCCTGGTCCCTCGTCGTCGCCGGGACGGCTGTAGGGTTGACGTATGTTGCGGCCATCGCTCTAGGGGCGGCCCTGGCGGCCGTTATGTTCTGGGGCTTGGTGATGCGGGTGAGGGAGACGCTGCCCCTCACTCGGGTGGCGGTGACCATAGCCATGTTCCTCATGTTCACAGCGCCGCCGTGTGGGTCTATGCCCGAGGGCAGCTACCCAAGTAATTCCCCAGCCCCTTTGGGCTCCAGGCGGTGGACCTGGGGCCCTTCACCCTGAGCCGGCATGAGCTGGGGACCCTTTCCTTTTCCCTAGCGGTGATGCTCCTTCTGTCGTGGTTCTTCACGCGGACGAAGGTGGGCCTTGCCATGAGGGCAGCTGCCACTAACCCCGAGGCCAGCCGCCTCATGGGCATTAACGTCAATCGGATGCTAACCCTGGGATGGGCCATGGGAGGGGCCCTGGGCTCGGCGGCCGCCTTCCTTATAGCGCCGGTGACCGGTCTCTTCACCGCCTTCATGTTCCCAGTCCTCATATATGCCTTTGCGGGGGCGGTGGTGGGAGGTATCATTAGCCCACCTGGTGCGGTGGTGGGAGGCATCCTCATCGGGATAGGGGAGAACCTGTTGGGTACCTACTCGCCTGGCTGGCTGGGCAGTGAGATGAAGTTGCCCCTTATCTTGCTCACCATCATGGCCGTCCTGGTGGTGCGGCCCATGGGTATCTTCGGGGAGGCTAGAGGGGGGCGGGCATGACCATCTGGGTGTTATGGCTCGTAACGGTGCTCCTATGCATTGGGGCGGTCTTGGCCCCTGGGGGGCTCAGGTGGAGGCTTTCGGCCCTGGCGCTAGTCCTCATCGCTATATCCTGCCTGGCGCCCTTCCTACTGCCCGTCTACCGCGTCTCCCAGCTGACGCGCATGTGGAGCCTCGCCATATCGCTTCTGGGGCTGAACATCATCTCCGGCTATGGTGGCCAGGTCTCCCTTGGCCAGGGGGCCTTTATGCTGATGGGGGCTTATACGCTGGCCATCCTCACCGATGGGACAGAGCAGCTGGGGATGGTGGATGCACGTCCTTGGCCATTTTGGGCCGTGTTGCCCGTTGCAGGGGGCGTGGCAGGAGCGGCGGGGGTCGTGCTGGGGGTCGTCTCCCTGCGATGGAGGGGGGTGTTTCTGGCGTTGGGGACCTTTGCCGCCGCTCTAGCCCTGCCGCACGTTCTCCTGCGGTAGGACAACTTCTCGGGCGGGGCGAGAGGGATCCGGTTCCCAGCGACCCCCCGCCCAAGTTCCTAGATGGGCTCCTCTCCCAGCACGAGTGGCTCTACTTCCTGGAGCTCCTCTCCTTCCTCTTGGCCTTCGGGCTCTGTTGGAACCTTCACAGGGGCTCCTGGGGGAGGGCGCTGGTGGCGACAAGAGAGTCAGAGCTAGCTGCCAAGGCTATGGGCGTCAATGTCACCAGGATAAGGGTGGAGGCCTTTGCCCTCAGTGCCGGCCTGGGCGGGGTGGCAGGTGCCCTGTATGCCATGCCGTTGCGCTTCGTGATGCACGAGACCATCGAACCCTTGGAAAGCATCTATCTCTTCTTGGCCCTGATAGTGGGAGGGATGGGCTCGCTGGCCGCAGCCATACCAGCGGCGGCCTTGCTCATCTATCTCCCTACGGACGTGGTCCAGGTGGTGGGACGCCTTCCCGGTTTGGGTGTGGAGCTGGTGGGCAGGGCGCCTGGTCTCATCCAGGGGGCCTTGGTAGTGGCCGTGCTTCTGCTCCTGCCCAATGGGGTTGTCCCTGCTCTAGGCCAGCTGGCCTCCTGGCGGCCGGCCTGGGGGCTTAGGCCCTGGCAGCTGTTGGCAGTTCAGTGGAGGGGAGCCAGCTCTGCCTTACGGAGGGGGCGGCCCATGGCCCTGGGGAAGTCACTGCGGCGAGAGGCGCCAGATAATGGCGATAAGGAGGTGTGAGTATGCACAAGATAGTGTTAAAGGTGCTGGCCCTGCTCGTTGTGGGGCTCCTGGTGACGGCCTGTGAAGCAGGCGAGAAGGCCCCTGCCACCGGTACACCGGCAGCCCCTTCCCCCATTAAGCTCAAGACGGACCATGGGGTCACCGATACGGAGATCAAGATCGGCAGCACGGGCGGCAAGAGCGGCGGATACACGCTAGGCCTCCCCTTCCAGGTCGGCATGGAGTCCTACTTCAAGAAGGTGAACCAAGAGGATGGGGGGGTGTGTGTAATCGCAAGATCCGCTTCATCGGGGAGGACGACCAGGGGACGGCTGCTCTCGCCCTGGACAGGGCAAGGAAGCTGGTGGAGCAGGACGACGTGCTGGCCCTCAACTCATTTCGCACCACTGCCGTGATGGGGGCCGCCAGCTACCTCAACGACCCCGATGGCAACCGTGACCCCTCCGATGGGGTACCGTACCTCTGGACCATCGGCGGGTCTGTGGAGACGGCAGACCCGGCCAAGTGGCCCTGGGGCCCCATCCAGCTAAACCCTCTCTACTACGACTTCAGCAAGTCCCAAGCTGAGGCGATAAACCGGCTCTTCCCAGGAGCGAAGGCGGCCATCCTCTTCCAGAACGACGACTTCGGCAGGGACTCGGCGGCGGGGTTCAAGGCCGGTTTCACTGGCACGGTAGTGGCCGAGCAGGCCCACGACCCTAATGCCCCCGACATCAGCGGGCAGCTGGCTACTCTGCGGGCTGCCTCCCCCGACCTTTTGGTAGTAGCTAGCTCCGCCCGGTTCATGCCTCCCCTCTATCGCTACCGGGAGGGGCAGGCTTGGCAGGTGAAGGTGGTCTGGCTCTACCCCTATGGTGGCTCGGCAGCTCTTATGCAGGCCCTGGGGGGCACCGACCCCGCCAGCCAGCAGCAGGCGTTGCGGCTCATAGCGGGCACCATAACGGGCCAGTTCCTGCTGGACCCCTTCGCTGACCAGAACCACCCTGCCATGCGTGAACATGTCCGGATCCTTAACACGTACGGGGGTGGGTTCCGGCCTAACGAGTACACCCTGGCTGGCCAAGCGGCGGCTGAGGCGTATGTGGAGGCCATCAAGAGGGCTTGCGATAGGGGCGACCTGACCCGCAAAGGGCTTTTGCAGGCTGCCGAGACCATGGCCGGCTTCCACCCCTCTGTCTTCAAGGAGGGCGTCAACCTCGAGACCTCGCCCTCCAGGCATGTGGGGGCAGCCAAGGCGGCAGTAGGCGAGATTCAGCCCGATGGCACCATCCGCCCCCTCAGGTAGGGGGAGGCTGCTTTTGATGGGGATTGGGCGCGGCGCCCACTGCAGGCGTTACGGCTGCGACCTGCGGTGGGCGCCGCGTTTCCGTGGGCCGATGGGGCCGGAGACGGGCTAAGGTGGTATAATGGGCGCAAGGGGAGTTCACCAAGGAGGTATGGACATGCGCGATGTAGCCATCATCGGGGCAGGCATGACCAAGTTCGGCAAGTTCCTGGAGCGCAGCCTTAAGGACCTGGCCCGTGAGGCTGTGGAAGGGGCCTTGCAATCGGCAGGCATTGATAAATCGCAGGTTCAGGTGGCGGTGGTGGGCAACGCCACCGCTGGGCTCATCACCGGCCAGGAGATGATCAGGGGCCAGGTGGTTCTGCGGGAGCTGGGCATCGGTGGCATACCGGTCATTAATACGGAGAACGCCTGCGCCAGCTCCTCCACCGCCTTCCATCTGGGCTGGCTATATGTGGCCTCGGGCATGTACGACGTGGCCCTGGTGGTGGGCATGGAGAAGCTGACGCACCCGGAGAAGGCCCGTTCCTTCCAGGCCATCGGCGCCGCTGTGGACGTCGAATGGGTTCAGGAGATGGCCCGCCGGGCCAAGGAGGCCAAGGCGCGGGCCCAGGCGGAGGGAGGCCAGCCAGCCTTCCAGGAGGGGGCGGGGGAGAGGCGCAGCATGTTCATGGACTTCTACGCCGCCTTCGCCCGCCGCTATATGGAGCGCACCGGCGCCACCAAGGAGGACTTCGCCCGCGTGGCCGTCAAGAACCTCTATCACGGCTCCTTGAACCCCAAGGCCCAGTATGGGGGCCAGTACACCATCGAGGACATCCTTAACTCTCCCTTGGTGGTGGAGCCTCTCACCCGCCTCATGTGCTCCCCCATAAGCGATGGGGCGGCAGCGGTGGTGCTGGTGCCTGCTGAGAAGGCCCGTCAGTACACCTCGAGGCCGGTGCTGGTGCGGGCCTCCGTGCTCCTCTCCGGCAGGGACCACGGGCCCGACGAGCCTAGCATCACTGAGGAGGCCGCCCGCCTGGCCTACGAGAAGGCGGGGGTGGAGCCCAAGGACCTGGACGTCTTGGAGGTCCACGACGCTAGCGCCCCGGCTGAGCTCATCATCTATGAGGAGCTGGGCCTCTGCGGTGAGGGGGAGGGCCCCTCCCTCATCCGCAGCGGCCACACCAGGCTAGGGGGCAAGCAGCCCGTCAACACCAGCGGAGGGCTCATCGCCAAGGGCCACCCCATCGGTGCCACGGGCGTGGCCCAGATCTGCGAGATCTTCTGGCAGCTGCGGGCTGAGGCCGGTGCCCGCCAGGTGGAGGGGGCCAAGGTGGGCCTCACCGAGAACGGCGGCGGCATGATAAGGGGCGAGGCGGCCGCCCTCTCTGTCCACATTCTCTCCGTCTAGGCCGAGTTGGGTGCGGGGGCCCCATCGATATAGGGGCCCCCGGCCATCAGCTATGGAGTACAAAAGGATCCGGCTGGAGACGGTGGGCCACGTAGCCCTCCTCTACCTGTGCCGTCCCCATCGTCATAACGCCATAGACCTCCTCATGGCCCGTGAGCTCCTGGCGGCCCTGGGCCATCTGGCGGCGGACACCACGGTGCGTGCTCTGGTGCTCACTGGCGAAGGGGAGCGGGCCTTCTGCGCCGGTGCAGATATGGCCGAGGCCGCGGCCGACCCGCAAGTGGGCACCACGGTGGCCCGGGCGATGGGGGAGGTCCTCCGCTTCCCCAAGCCCGTGGTGGCGGCCGTCAACGGCTATGCCTATGGGGCGGGGGCCATCTTGGCCATTTACTGCGACCTACGCCTGGCCTCGCCTGAGGCCAGGTTCCGCTTCCCCGGCGCCGAGTATGGGCTGGTGACAGGGGCGGCCCATCTGCCCCGTCTCATAGGCCTTGGCAGGGCCAAAGAGATAGTGTTCACTGCCCGCGTGGTGGAAGCCCAGGAGGCCCTGGAGATGGGCCTTATCAACCGTATCGTCCCCAAAGACCAGCTTGTGGCCCAAGCCCTGGCCCTGGCGCAACATATGACCTCCCTCTCCCCTCAGGCCCTGGCCGCCGCCAAAGAGGTGATGGACCTCTCCCTGGGCGGCTGGGAGGCCGTCCAGCGGGAGGCTCACCTCAATCAGCAGCTGCGCCTGGGGCAGGACTACCAAACCCGGTTTCGGCAGGCATCCCAGCGCGTCACCGGCCGCACCCTCCCACCCCCTTGAGAGCGCTCCCCGCCCTCGCTATACTCCTTAACAGCCTTATGAGTGGATGCCTTTTCTAAAGGAGGATTCTATGGCGATCGTCAAGGACATCTATGAAATAGGAGAGTTGCCACCGCTGGGGCACATCCCGCGGTATATGTATGCCCAGGTGATACGGCGGGAGCGCTTTGGGCCGCCGGTGCAGGCCTTCCAGGTGGAGAAGGTAGAGGTTCCCAAGGACTTGAAGCCCAACGAGGTGCTCGTCTATGTCATGGCGGCGGGCATCAACTACAACAACGTGTGGGCTGGCTTGGGGGTGCCGGTGGATGTCATATCCATCCAGCAGCGGGACGGCGATCCGTCCGATTTCCACATCGGCGGGTCCGATGCATCGGGCATCGTCTGGGCGGTGGGGAGCGAGGTGCGGAACGTCCAGGTGGGCGACCATGTAGTGATCCACTGCGGCTATTGGGACGAAAATGACCCCTATATCAAGGCTGGGGGAGACCCCATCATGGCGCCCTCGGCCCGCATATGGGGGTATGAGACCAACTGGGGGAGCTTTGCCCAGTTCTGCAAGGTACAGGCCCACCAGTGCATGCCCAAGGCCCCCCACCTCACCTGGGAGGAGGCGGCTGCCCCCACCCTGGTGGGGGCCACGGCCTACCGCATGCTCCTGGGGTGGCCTCCCCACACTGTACAACCGGGGGATGTGGTGCTGGTCTGGGGAGGGGCGGGCGGCCTAGGCTCCATGGGCATCCAGATCACCAAGGCCTTTGGCGGCATACCTGTGGCCGTGGTCTCCAGCGATGAGAAGTTCGCCTTCTGCCAGAGGCTGGGGGCCAAAGGGTGCATCAACCGCAAGAAGTTCAACCACTGGGGGATGATGCCTCACTGGACCGATAGGGAAGCGTATGACCGCTGGCTGGAAGGGGTGAGGGCCTTCGGCCGCGCTATATGGGATGTGTTAGGGGAGAGGCGCAACCCACGTATAGTCTTCGAGCACCCAGGCGAGGACACCATCCCCACCTCCATCTTCGTCTGCGACACAGGGGGGATGGTGGTGATATGCGCCGGCACCACCGGCTACAACGGCGTGGTGGATCTGCGCTACCTCTGGATGCGGCAGAAGCGGCTGCAGGGCTCCCACTTCGCCAACGACGAGCAGGCCTACGCCTTCAACCAGATGGTCATGGAGGGCAAGATCGACCCCTGCCTGGCATCGCGTCTCTTCAAGTTCGAGGAGATAGGCCTGGCCCACCAGCTCATGTACGAGAACAGGCATCCGGAGGGGAATATGGTGGCGCTGGTGGGGGCTCCCAGGCCTGGTCTTAAGGGGTTGCCGTAAGGCAGGCTCACTGCCCCGGGGCGTGGTTTTGGGACAGGGTAGGGCCTTCAGGCCACCCGCCGCATCACTCGCAGGATGTTATAGCCGGTGATCTCGGCCGATCGGCGGGAGAGCTCCTCCAGGTATTCCTGGGACAACTTGCCAGCCTGGACGGCCTTGGCCAGGAGCATCAGCTTGGCCTTGACGGTGGCATCGTCCTCGAACTCCCCGGTCTCGGGGTTGATGATGGAGCCCCCTCCCGCCTTGTAGTAGGCCTCGATGGCCCGCCGTGCCCTCTCGATCTCCTCGTCTGAGGGAGTATAACACTCGTTGACGATCTCCGCCTGGGATGGGTGGATGATCCAAGAGCCGTCCATGCCCAGGTTGGCTGCCTCCATGTTCTTGCGCCTGAGCCCCTCCTCAATCTGGCGTGCCTCCTCGGGGGGCGTGTCCCGGCGGACGATCTTGAAGTAGACGCAGTCGATGGCGTGGAGCCCAGCGGCCTTGGCCGCCACCACCACCGCCTGCTTGGGGTAGAGGAAGTACTTGTGCTGCTCCTCCACATACTCCTTGGCGCCGATGGCAGCGGCGAAGTCGGCGATGCCAAAGATGAGCCCCGCCATGCGGTCGGAGGCCTTAGCGATCTCATAAGCCCGCACCAAGGCCTGGGGCGTCTCGATGAGGGCCTCGATCTGCACCCTGGTGGTCCAGCCCCCTTCCTTCTCCAGGCTGTCCAGGAGGCTGGAGACGTAGATGATGTCCTCTGGCCCGTACACCTTGGGGAGGATGATGCCGTGGAAGCGGTCGGGGGCGCCGAGCATCACTGCCTGCAGGTCCCCCAGGAAGTACTGGGAGCGTATGTTGTTGGGGCGGACTGTCACCACCTTGTTGCCGAAATCGATGGTGTTAAGGGCCTCTACCGTCACGCGGCGGCTGGGTTCCCCCTTGAACTCGTATGGGCAGGCGTCCTCGAAATCGGCCATGACGTGGTCCACCGGGGCCTTGGCGGCGTTCTCGTGGAACCGCATCTGGTGGGCAGGATAGGTAAGCTCGGTGCGAGGGATCACCACGCGGTTCTGCTTCTCCAGGTAGAACATGCCTGTCCCCCACTTCTCTCCGTATCTGGCTCCAGTGTAGGGAGGAGGGGGGGAAGGGTCAAGGGCCATCCTTGAAATCGCCGTCCCCTGGCCTTACACTGGAGGCCAGCGAACCGTCACGGGAGGAGATAAAGATGCCCTTGCCCACCATGGCCACCCTGCCTGAAGAGGACCAGATGATCGTCTCCCAGGTGCGGCGCTTCGTAGAGCGGGAGGTCATTCCTGTGGCCTCGGAGCTGGAGCACCAAGACCAGTACCCCCACGAGCTGGTGCGTAAGATGAAGGAGATGGGTCTCTTCGGGGTGGCCGTGCCCCCTGAGTATGGGGGCCTGGGCCTCTCCCTGGTCACCTATGCTGCCATCGTGGAGGAGATCTCCCGCGGCTGGATGAGCCTTGGCGGCATCATCAACGGCACCGTCATCCTCTCCTGGATGATCAAGACCTATGGCACCCAGGACCAAAAGGAGCGCTTCCTCCCCCGCATGGCCAGCGGCGAGATCCACTGTGGCATCTGTATGACGGAGCCCAACGCCGGCTCCGATCTCCAGTCCATCCAGACGGTGGCGCGACGGGACGGTGACTTCTACATCATCAACGGCACCAAGATGTTCGTCTCCAACGGCATATATGGCCACCTATTCGCCGTCCTCACCAAGACCGATCCCCAGGCCCAGCCTCCCCATCGGGGCATGAGCACCTTTTTGGTGGAGAAGGCTGCCACTTCCGGCCTCACGGTGGGGGGCCAGATCCAAAAGCTGGGCTATAAGGGCATCGACACCACCATCTTCTACTTCGAGGACGCGCGGGTGCCAGCGGCCAACCTCTTAGGTGGTGAGGAGGGGCAGGGATGGCTCCACATCATGAGTGGTATCGAGGTGGGGCGCATCAACGTGGCCGCCCGGGCGGTGGGGGTGGCCACGGCCGCCCTGGAGGACGCCATCAGGTACGCCAAGCAGCGCATCGCCTTCGGCCGCCCCATCGCCGAGCACCAGGCCATCCAGCTCAAGCTGGCGGATATGGCCACTAAGGTGGAGGCGGCCCGCCTACTGACGCGGGCGGCAGCGGCCAAGAAGGACGCCGGCGAACGGGCTGACCTCTGGGGGGGGATGGCCAAGCTCTTCGCCTCCGAGGTGGCCCAGGAGGTGGCCTTGGAGGCACTGCGCATCCACGGCGGCATCGGCTACACCAAGGACATGCGGGTCGAGCGGTACTACCGTGACACCCCCCTTATGCTCATCGGCGAGGGCACCAACGAGATCCAGCGCCTGGTCATCGCCCGCAACATATTGCGCATGTTCGGCGAATAGGAGGTGGAGCCGTGTCCGAGCACCATGACTTCGGGCGCTATTACGAGGACTTCGAGGTGGGGGCCACCTACCGGCACTGGCCGGGCCGCACCATCACCGATATGGACGATATCCTCTTCTGCATGCTCACCATGAACCACCACCCCCTGCACATCGACGCCGAGTACGGCAAGAAGACCCAGTTCGGGCGCAACGTGGTGGTGGGCAACCTGGTGGTGGACATCGCCCTGGGCCAGAGCGTGCGGGACATCTCCGGCAAGGCCATCGCCAACCTGGGGTTCGAGAAGATCGAGTTCCTCCGCCCCGTCTTTCACGGCGACACCATCTACTCGGAGACGACGGTGCTGGAGAAGCGGGAGTCCCGCTCCAACCCCGACCGGGGCATCGTCACTGTGGAGACCAGGGCCTATAACCAGGAGGGGGAGCTGGTGATGCGGTTCCGCCGCTCGGTGCTGGTGCCCAAGCGGCAGGCTGGGCTCCCCCATTCCTTCCCGCAGGTGAGGGCCGAGGCCTGAGGAGGGATGGGCATGTTCGATAAGCAGGAGCTTGAGCGCATCAGGCAAGAGCAAGCGCGGTGGGAGGAGAGCACCCTTAAGAGGGCCCTTAGGGCGGGGGAGCGGCAGGACACCGAGTTCCGCACCAGCTCCACCGAGACCAAGCGCATATACACACCCCTGGACATAGCCGACCTGGACTTCATGAGGGATATAGGCTTCCCCGGGGAGTACCCATATACGCGGGGCATCCACCCCACCATGTACCGCACCCGCCTGTGGACCTTCCGCCAGTACGCTGGCTATGAGACGGCGGAGGAGACCAACAAGCGCTTCAAGTTCCTGCTGCAGGAGGGCCAGCCGGGGCTCTCCGTGGCCTTCGACCTGCCCACCCAGCTGGGCTACGACTCCGATGACCCCATGGCTCGCGGTGAGGTGGGGAAGGTGGGGGTGGCCATCGATACCCTAGCCGACATGGAGGCCTTATTCGACGGCATCCCCCTGGACCAGGTGAGCACCTCCATGACCATCAACGCCCCGGCGGCGGTGCTGGTGGCCATGTATGCCGCCGTGGCCGAGAAGCAGGGCGTGCCCTTGGACCAGGTCTCCGGGACGGTCCAGAACGATATCCTCAAGGAGTACGTGGCGCGGGGGACATACATCTTCCCCCCCAGGCCTTCCCTGCGCCTGGCCGTTGACCTCATCGTCTGGTGTGCCAAGGAGATGCCCCGCTTCAACTCCATCAGCATCTCGGGCTACCACATCCGCGATGCCGGGGCCACAGCGGTGCAAGAGATGGCCTTCACCCTGGCCAACGCCATGGCCTACATAGACGCCGTCTTGGAGCGGGGGGTGGACATAGACGACTTTGCCCCGCGCATCTCCTGGATCTTCAACACCCAGAGCAACTTCTTTGAGGAGATCGCCAAGTATCGGGCCCTGCGGCGCATGTGGGCGCGCATCACCCGCGAGCGGTACGGGGCCAAAGACCCGCGCTCCTGGATGTTCCGCACCCATGTCCAGACGGGCGGGGCCACCCTCACCGCCCAACAGCCGGAGCTTAACATCGTGCGGGCGGCCATCCAGGCCTTGGCTACTGTCCTGGGAGGCGTCCAGTCCTTGGCCCTCTCCTGTTACGACGAGGCCCTCTCCCTCCCCACCGAGGAGGCGCAACGCATCGCCGTTCGCACCCAGCAAATCATCGCCTATGAGACGGGGGTCACCGACACTGTGGACCCCCTGGCGGGGTCCTACTATGTGGAATGGCTCACCAACGAGCTGGAGAGGAAGGCCTGGGAGTACATCCACAAGATCGAGGACATGGGCGGGGCGGTGGCGGCCATCGAGTCGGGCTACATGCAGCAGGAGATCCAGGAGGCGGCCTACGCCCAGCAGAAGGCCATCGATGAGGGCCGGCGTATCGTGGTGGGGGTCAACCGCTACCGCCAGGAGAACGAGCGCCCCAAGATGATATTCCGCACCAACCCGGAGGCGGAGCGGGCCCAGATCGAGCGGCTGCAGAGGGTGAGGCGGGAGAGGGACGAGGCCCGGGTGAGGGCGGCCCTTCGCCGTCTGGAGGAGGCCTGCCGCGACTCGGAGAACCTCATGCCCCCCATCTTGGAGGCCGTCAAGGCCTATGCCACCCTGGGCGAGATCTGCGGCCTGATGCGCCGCATCTTCGGCGAGTACCGCCCCCCAACGGTCATATAGACTGTCTATTGCTCAGCGCAGGCATCATTTATATGTTGAATGAAGGTCTTCCGTTGGCGTAAACTGGGGATAGCCAACGCGCCGACGGGAGGGAGAGCATGAGCTGTCTGCGAGAGAAGGTGGCCATCGTCACTGGGAGCTCGCGGGGGCTGGGGCGGGCCATTGCCAGGGAGTTGGCCTGTCATGGGGCCAAGGTGACCATCAATTACTACCAGCACAAGGAGCTGGCGGAGGAGCTCTTGCGGGAGCTGCAGGAACGGGGATGCGAGGCCATATGTGTCCAGGCTGGGGTGGCCCATCCCGACGAGGTGCAGAGGCTGGTGGAGGCCACCTTGGAGGCCTTTGGTGGCATTGACATCCTGGTCAACAACGCCGGCGTCAACCGCGATCGCACGCTGCGGCGCATGAGCATCGAGGAATGGCGGGAGGTCCTCAGCACTGACCTGGACAGCATGTTTTACTGCACACAGGCAGTGCTGCCTCACATGATCGCCCGGGGAGGGGGACGCATCGTCAACATGGCCTCCATCGTGGGGGAGATGGGCAACGTGGGGCAGGCCAATTATGCGGCGGCCAAGGCGGGCATCGTGGGTTTCACCAAGGCGGCAGCCCTGGAGCTGGCCCGCTTCAACATCACCGTCAACGCCATCGCCCCTGGCTTCATTGAGACGGACATGGTCACTAGCCTGCCTGAGCAGGTGCAGCAGAAGCTGCTGGAACGGATCCCCATGGGCCGCTTCGGCAAGCCAGAAGAGGTGGCCAAGCTGTGTCGGTTCCTGGTGGCCGAGGGCGACTACATCACTGGGGCCACCTTTGACATCAACGGTGGCATGTATCTACGCTAAGGGTGACATGAGCCAACGCGGCCCTGGGCCCCGCCGCGGCCCGACGGTGACGCGCCTGCCCCGGGGATACGGGCAGGTGGTGTTATTAGCGTTAGTCTCCTTCCTGGCGGCCGTGGGGCTGCATGCCTTGCTGGGGGCGTTGGGGCTGCGGCCCGAACACCCAGCGCGGGTGATCCTGACGCCCCTGGTGGCGGGGAGCATCATCATGGGGGGTATGCGGGCTGTCCCCGTGGGGCGGCGCCTTAGAATGGCCATACTTGCAGCCACGGGCCTCTTCCTCTACGCCATGATCCAGTAAGACGTGTCCCGGGGCAGCGCCAGGGTAGCCCCCCTCTTGTCTAGACGGAGAAACTGCTGGTCATGGGTGGGGGCGGTGGTGGTCCAGGTGGAGCTCCAAGTGCAGCTCCGGCAGGCATGGTAGGAACCCCTGTCGGGAGAACGCGCGCAAGGCGGGAGCGTTGTCCGGGGAGGTGTGGGCCACTACCATGCGCCCTCCCCTGGCTCGGACCAAGTCGAGGCAGTGAGCGAGCACATGTCTTGCGAGGCCGCGGCCGCGCCATTCGGGTACGACATATAGGTCGACCACCTCAAAGACATCCTCGGAATGGCGGTGGAGCTGGACGCGTGCCACCTCCCGCCCCTGGCAGCGAAAGGAGATGGACCAGCACTCCCTGGCCTCCACCTCTACTTCTAATTCCTCGCCGCTCATACGAGCCCCTCCTAGCCCGCAGTCCTCACCCATAACCTATCATACACCCAATGGTTGCTGCAATCTATTGCATCAACTATTTTGTGCCGACATGATTGCTGGCGAGCAGTTTCTAGGAGGTGCTGGATGGGGCGAGTAGCCTTGGTGGCTTCGGCTGTGGCTGTGGCAGCTCTGCTGATGGCGTGTGGCGGAGGGGAGGAGGCAACCCCCACGCAGGGTAGGGGCGACTGGTGGGGCCGCTGTGGCTTATGCCGCGGGTGACGCCTTCGGTGGTATACGCCTTGCTGTGGATCTGAGTGACGGCGCCCGCTACTTAGGGCACCCTCGACCAGGTCCTGGCACCCCTGGGCGCCGACGGGGGCAGTTGGCTCCTGTCCTATCCCTGGCCGGTGCCCATAGTGGCTGACGGGTTGGTAGGCACGTCCTTGGCCACGGTCCTGTTCTCAGCAGTCATAAGGGCGGTACCTCAGGAGCTGCTGCGGGCCGCCGCGGCTGATGGCGCCTCCTACTGGCAGGCCTTTCGCTACGTGGTCCTGCCCCTTTCGCTTTGCCGAGCTGATCTACATGCCGACGCTGAGGGCGGTCTGATGGCCCGACGCCCATCTCGGGGCGTGCGTCTGGCGGCGGCCCTGCTGGCCCTGATGCTGCCCTTGCTGTTGCTCTATGCCTGGCTGCCTGTAGCGGCCTTCTCCCGGCGGGCGGTGGGGCTGCGGCCTGAGAAGGGCCTTACCCTTGACCACTGGGCGAGGCCTACTGGAGCCCATCGTTGGGGCAACGCTGCTGGAGTCGCTGGCCAGGTCCTTCCTCTTGCCCCTGATGTTGGGGCTACACCTTTTCCCCACTCTCTCTGCTGGCAGGCATATATCGAGTTCTGCGCCGGCGGGGCCTCACCACCATCTGGGTGCCCCATGACCAGGAGGAGGCCACGACGGTGGCAGATAAGCTGGCGGTTCTGCGGGACGGTCGGTTGCTGCAGCGGGGAGAGCCTATGGAGCTCTACCGCCGGCCTGCAGACCCCTTCGTGGCGGAGCTGCTGGGCGAGGCCAATTTCCTGCCGGGACGCCTCTCCAATGGGGGCGGCAGCTGGGTGCTGGAGGTCGATGGCTGGCCTGAACCGGTGCCCCGCTGGGACGCCCCGCCCAAGGCAGGCTGGGCGGGGCATTGTCTGGTGGGCATAAGGCCTGAGGACGTACGCGTGTGCCCGGGGGGCGAGGCCAGGCTGGTGGACTTGAGGCTATCGTCGCGGGGGTGCACATCGCCACCTACCGCCACGGCCCCCACCTCATAAGGGCCCTTTGGGTGGGGCGCGATGCACCACAAGTGGCCCATCTGTCCTTCGACCCAAAGGGCCTCATGGTGCTCCACCGGGCCGCGGGACTGATGGAGCATAGGGATGATCTATAACTGCTTGGTCATGCAGTCCTTCTTCGAGGTAGATACAGCGCCGTAAGGGGCAGGCATATGTGTGGCGTTGGGTGGTACCGTCTTCCCACCGCCCCCCTCCCGTGTGGAGCCAAGATAGCTTATGATGAAGAGACATAGGAGGGATGTAAAGATGGAAGAGGTAGCTATTGTTGGCGCAGCCCGCACCCCCATCGGCAGCTTTGGCGGCAGTCTGGCGGACGTGCCCGTGACCCAACTCGGGGCCACTGTCATCGCTGCTGCCTTGGAGCGAGCGGGCCTATCGCCTCACCAGGTGGACGAGGTCATCATGGGCAACGTCCTCTCCGCCGGAGTGGGCATGAACCCGGCGCGGCAGGCGGCCATGAGCGCAGGTCTCCCAGAGACGGTTCCGGCTACCACTGTCAACAAGGTGTGCGGGTCGGGCCTTAAGGCGGTGGCCCTGGCTGCCCAAGCCATCACCTTAGGGGACGCAGAGGTGGTGGTGGCTGGGGGTATGGAGAGCATGTCCCGGGCTCCTTACCTCTTGCCTAAAGCTCGATTCGGCTACCGCATGGGGCATGGCGAAGTGCTGGACCACATGATCAAGGACGGGTTGTGGTGCGCCCTGGAGGACTGTCACATGGGCAACACAGCTGAGAACGTCGCCCGCGACTACGAGATCTCGCGGGAGGACCAGGACCGCTTCGCCTACGAGAGCCACATGAAGGCTGCCCGTGCGTGGCAGGAGGGGCGGTTCGCCGAGGAGGTGGTGGCGGTAGAGGTGCAGGGCCGCCAAGGCACTATGCGGGTGGACAGGGACGAGCACATCCGCCCTGATACCTCCATGGAGAAGCTGGCACGGCTGCGCCCTGCCTTCGCCAATGGTGGCACCGTCACCGCTGGCAACGCCTCGGGCATCAACGATGGGGCAGCGGCGGTGGTGCTGGCATCCAAGCGCAAGGTGCGGGAGCTGGGGCTGGAGCCACTGGCCTGGGTCAAGGCCTATGCCAGCGCCGGGGTCCCCCCGCGCATCATGGGCATGGGGCCGGTGCCAGCGGTGCGCAAGGTCCTGGAGCGGGCAGGGCTGAGCCTAGGGGACATAGACCTCATCGAGGCTAACGAGGCCTTCGCCGCCCAGTCTCTGGCTGTGGGCCGCGAGCTGGGCTGGGACTGGGAGCGGGTGAACGTCAATGGCGGGGCCATCGCCCTTGGCCACCCCATTGGGGCCAGCGGCGCCCGCATATTGGTCACCTTGTTGTACGAGATGCGTCGCCGGCAGGCCCGCCGTGGCCTGGCCACCTTATGCATCGGCGGTGGTCAGGGCATCGCTATGGTGGTGGAGAGGCGAGACTAAAGGGGTTGGGCCAACCGGGCGTACCGGCCGCGGAAGAAGATGAGGGGCGGCGCCTCTCGCAAGATGGCCCCGTCCTTCACCTCACCTACGAAGATGGTGTGATCGCCCCCCGGTAGGCGGTGGGCTACCACGCAGTCCAGATAGGCGAGAACCCCTTCGATGATGGGAGCGCCGGTGACGCCATATCTGTGAGGGATCTGGCGCAGGCTGTGATTATGCCCTTGGCCTTTGGTGGCAAAGAGGCGCGACAACTCCTCCTGGTCCTCCCCCAAGATGTTGACAGCAAAGACACCGCTTTTGTCCACTAGCCCGTGGGTGTCCCCTTTCTTGTCCAGGCAGACCAACACCAACAAAGGCTCGATGGACACGGAGGTGAAGGCATTGGCCGTGCTGCCATGCAACTCCTCTCCCAGCCTGGTGGTGACGATGGTGACTCCCGTGGCGAACTGTCCCATGATGCGCCGGAAGCTAGTGGGGTCAATGGTCATGCTCACCATCTCCTCCTTCTAGGGTGTGCAACAGAAGCTCGATGGCCAAAAGGGCGGACGCCTTCTTGATCTGGGAGCGGTCCCCCAGTAAGCAGCGGCGCCAACAGACGGCCCCCCGAGGACCATCTACCGCCACATAGGTGAGGCCCACAGGCTTCTCCCTCGTGCCACCGCCTGGGCCAGCGATGCCACTGATGGCTAGCCCCACATGGGCGCCGGCCCACATGCGCACCGCCACCGCCATGGCCAGCGTCGCCTCCTGGCTTACGGCGCCGTGGGCCAGCAGCACAGCTGGGGCTGTGCCCGTGAGCTCCTTCAGGCGGTTATGGTACGCCACGACCCCCCCAAGGAAGACATCGGAGCAGCCGGGCACCTCCGTAATGAGGTGGGACAAGCTCCCCCCCGAAGAGCCCTCGGCTACGGCCAGGGTCAAACCCCGCTGTCGCAGGAGGGAGAGGGCCCGTGCGACCAAGGCCTCGCTCATAGGCTGCCATCTCTCATTATAGGCAGTGGAGAGATTTTCAGATGGCTGGACGATCCCGGCTGCTGGGGGTTCCCAAACGCTGGTGGGCATGGTATCCTAAAGGGGAGCCAGGTTAGGCTTCAGGTATCGGGTCGCTGCGTCTCCCTCGGCCACCCGATGACCGGAGTTAGGCCAGGCTAATAAGAAAAAACGGAGGAACAAGGAGGGTCATCGGGTGGTTTACCAGGATCGAGATCTAGTATGCGTTGAATGCGGTAGGACCTTCGTCTTCACCGCTGACGACCAGCAGTTCCACGCCAGTCGGGGCTATCAGGACCCCAAGCGGTGTCCGGAGTGTCGACAGGCACGGCGAGCGGCCGCAGGAGGCTCCGCCCGCGCCATGTATGAGGCCGTGTGTGCCCGCTGTGGCGCCCCGACACAGGTCCCGTTCCTGCCGCGGCAGGATAGGCCTGTGTACTGTAGCGCCTGCTTTAGGCAGATGCGGCCGGCGGGGCGGGTGCAGCCTGGCAGACATGAAAGGGGAGGTAGAAGAGGATGGCTTTAAGAGTGACGGAGCGCGCGGCCGAGCTCCTAAAGGAGATCAAGCTGGAGCTGGCGGAGTCGCCTGGCGACGTCCTCCGCTTGGTCCAAAGGGGAGGAGGGTTTGAGCTGGCCTTCGACCAGGAGCGGGAGGGAGACCATGTCTACCACAGCGGGGAGGTGCCCGTGCTCCTGGTGGCTCCCGAGGTGGCGGAGATGCTGGCCAACGCCACCATCGACGCCGAGGACACGGAGGAGGGCCCGCGCCTGACCCTCTCCACCACCGCCGAGTAACGCTGGCGCCTCAGGCTCACTGTATCCCCTCCCTTTGCTAACATGGACGTTGGCATGGGGGAAGGGATGATACATCCTGAAGGGGGGCCCCTGCAAGGGCTGGTGGTGCTGGACCTCACCTGGGTCCTGTCGGGGCCCTTCGCCACCATGATACTGCGAGACCTGGGGGCCGAGGTCATAAAGGTGGAGCGGCCCCCTTATGGGGATGTAGCTCGCACCACAGGCCCGTACATCGGGGACGAATCTGCCTACTTCTTCTCCATCAACCGTGGCAAGTGGAGCATCTGCCTCGACCTGCGCCATCCCAAGGGGAAGGAGCTCTTCCTGCGCCTAGTGGAGAAGGCGGATGTGGTGGTGGAGAACTTCACCCCCGGCACCATGGATGGGCTAGGGCTGGGCTACGAGGTTCTCTCCCAAAGGAACCCCCGTCTGGTCTACTGTGCCGTCTCCGGCTTTGGCCAGACGGGGCCTTGGCGGGAAAAGCCGGCCCTGGACATCGTCGTGCAAGGCATGGGGGGGATCATGAGCATCACGGGCTATCCCGGCGGCCCCCCTGCCCGCCCTGGCATCTCCCTAGGTGACATCGCCGCCGGCCTCTACGCCGCCATCGGCATCCTGGCCGCCCTGCAGGAGAGGGAGCGCAGCGGCCAAGGACAGATGGTTGACATAAGCATGCTGGACTGTCAGATCGCCATCCTGGAGAATGCCTTCGTGCGGTACTTCGCCACGGGGGAGGTGCCGGGTCCTCTGGGCACCAGGCACCCCTCCACCACCCCCTTCCAGGCCTTCCCCACCAAGGACGGCTGGATAGTGGTGGCCCTGAGCTGGGGGGTGGAGAACCAGTGGGAGCTCCTCCTGGTGGCCCTGGGGCTGACCCATCTCATCGACGACCCCCGCTTTGAGACGCCAGCCCTGCGCACCAAGCACCACGCCGAGCTGGAGCCCATCTTGGCCGACGCCTTCCGCCAGAGGACCACCCAGGAATGGCTGGATGAGCTGGAGAGGATGGGCATCCCTTGCGGCCCTCTCAACAATATCGCTCAGGCGGCGGCCATGCCCCAGGTGGCGGCACGGGAGATGCTGGTGGAGGTGGAGCATCCCAAGGGTTTCCGCCTCAAGGTGCCCAACACCCCGGTGAAGCTATCGCGCACCCCGGGCGGCGTGAAGGGCCCCCCACCGGCCATCGGCGAGCACACAGACCACGTACTGCGCCAGCTCCTGAAGATGTCTGACGAGGAGATCGCCTCCCTGAGGCAGGAGGGGGTGGTGGCCGGCCCCCTGCCTAGCCCCGTCCCCCTCCTGTACACAGGGCGGCTGGACTCGCCGGGGGGCTAGATGACCCCCTCTTGCCGTAGGCTCTCTATCTCTTCCTGACTCAGACCAAGGAGGCGCGAGAGCACCTCCTGGGTGTGCTCCCCCAGCTCAGGCTCCGGGCCCTTGATGGCCGCCGGCGTCTCTGAGAAGTGGATGGGGCAGTTGACCAAAGTGATCTCACCTAGGCGCCGGTGGGGGAAAGGCACCAGGTAATCGTTTTCGTATAGGTGGGGCTCCTGTATTAGCGCATCATAATCGTAGACGCGGGCCACTGGCAGGTCGGCCTCTTCCAGGCGGGCCACCCACTCCTGGGCGGGGAGCCGGGAGAAGTGCTCGTCCAGGAGGTTATTCAGCTCCGATATGCGGCGCAACCGCTCCCCCACCTCCCGAAAGCGGGGGTCATCGGCCAATTCTGGCCAGCCGATGGCCTGGCAGAAGTCCCGCCACCGCTCGGGGGGGACGCCGCCGATAGCCATATACCCATCGGCGGTGCGATAGACGCGCCAGAGGTGGGGCAGCAGGGTATGGCCCAAGCCAGCCCGCCCCAGCTTCTGGCCAGTGGCCAGACGATAGGTCAGCTCCGGCGACTGAGCAGCCACCATGCTCCCCAGCAGGGACGTTTCCACCTTCTGCCCCACGCCTGTCCGCTCTCGGGCCATGAGGGCAGCCAGGATGCCCACCGCCAAAGTCAGACCTCCGATGTGGTCGGCGATGGCCACCCCCACCGGCAGGGGAGGGTCGCTCTCTAGGCCAGTGACGCTCATGATGCCGCTGGATGCCTGGACTGTAATGTCGTTGCCTCGGCGGTGGCCCCAGGGACCCCGGGTGCCAAAGGCCGTGGCCCGGGCATAGATGATGCGGGGGTTCACCTGGCGCAAGTCCTCGTAGCCTAGCCCTAGCTTCTCCATGACCCCAGGCCGGAAGTTCTCCACCACCACATCGCAGTGGCGGGCCAAGTCCAGTATCAGCTGGCGGCCCTTGGGGTGCTTCAAGTTGATGGCGATGCCCTTCTTGCTGCGGTTCAGGGCCAGGAAATAGTAACTGAACTTGGTGCGACGGTCGCGGGCCAGGGCGCGGGCGAGGTCTCCCCGCCCCGGCTCCTCCACCTTGATGACCTCTGCCCCCATTTCGGCCAGCAGTAGGGCGGCATATGGCCCTTGCTGAGCTATGGTGAAGTCCAGAACCCTGATGCCTTCCAGCGGCCCAGCCATGTTGGCCCCCAGCGCCAAAATTCAGAAAGAAGGCTACTGCCACCTAGAGGGGTTGTCAAGGCTTAGCTTCATCTAGCTCCCCTGGGCTAGGAGATGCCTGCGAAGCCGGTGGGGAGCCCGTCCAGATGGGCCACATCGTTGAGGCGCCATAGCACCCGCTTTCGGCCCTTCACCCGCACCGATGTGATGCTGGCGTTGAAGACGTAAAACAAGAGGTCCTGGCGTACGCCCAACACTATGCTCACGTAGGCCTGGATGACCCCGAAGTGGGTGACGATGACGATGCGTTGGCCTGGATGGCGGCGGGCGATGGCATCGATGGTGGCGCGCACGCGTCGGCGGACGGCCCGGCTCCCCTCGGAGCCGGGGAAGGCATCCCACCGCATGGTGGCGGCGATGCGTCTGGTGACCTCCCGCGCCTTCTCCACCCCCAGGCGGCGCACGTCCAGCCCCCCTGTGCCCATGCCCACCTCCCGCAGCCCCTCCTCCACCATGACGGACAGCCCGGTGGCCTCGGCGATGGCTTGAGCCGTCTGCAGGGCCCGCCGCTGGGGGCTGGAGTATATGAGGTCGATGCCCTGGCGGGCCAGGCGCTGGGCCAGCCGCCGCGCCTGCTCCCACCCCACCGCCGTGAGGGGTGGGTCGGTGGAGATGTCTGCCTCGCCTGTATTGCTCAGGGACTGGGCGTGACGCACCAGGTAAAGCCTCGTAGCGCCGCTGCCGATGAGGAAGGCGTCGCGGAAGTATTCGATGATAGGGTCACCCGAGGGCCCGTCCGCCATAGCTCCTCTGGGGAAGGGGCATATCTAGCTTAGGCCTCTAGGCCCTCTCATCCCCTGGGCAGGCCCAGGCCGCGAATGGCGATGATGTTGCGCATGATCTCCGATGTGCCCGCAGCGATGGTGGTGGATACTGCGGCCAGGTAATAATCGGCCAGACGGCCGGCCAGAGGTGCCCATTTGCTGCCTGGTCGCAACTGGCCCCCCAGGCCCAGGATGCTTACCCCGGCGCCCGCCAGCCGCTGCTGCAGCTCCGAGCCGAAGAGCTTGCTTATGGAGGCCTCCTGGTTGGGGATCCTGCCCTGAGCCTGTATGGAGGCCACCCTATACGCCAGCATGCGCCCCACCTCGAACTCCACCTTCAGCTCCGCTAGCTTGTGGCGCACCTGTGGCATGCTCAAAAGGGGCCTGCCCCCCACCTTGGTCTCCTTGGCGTACTGGACCAGCTCCTCATAGGTGCGGATGCCAGCCATGACCCGGTTGATGCCCGAGCGCTCGAAGTCCAGGGTGGCTGCTGCCACATACCAGCCCCGGTTGAGCTCCCCCACCAGGTTCTTGCGGGGGATGCGCACGTTGTCGAAGAATACCTGGTTAAAGGCGTGGCGGCCCGTCATGTCATATAGGGGCCGGATGGTGATGCCTGGCGTCTTCATGTCCAGCAGGAAATAGGAGATGCCTTTGTGTTTAGGGGCATGGGGGTCGGTGCGGGCCAGAAGGATCATCCAGTCGGCCACATGGGCAAGGGATGTCCAGATCTTCTGGCCATTGACGACGAAGTAGTCGCCCTCCAGGACGGCGGTGGTCTGGAGGGAGGCGAGGTCGGACCCTGCCCCTGGCTCGGAGAAGCCTTGACACCATATCACCTCAGCGCGGGCGATGGGCGGCAGGTGCTCCTGCTTCTGCTCCTCGGTGCCGTATAGCATGATGGTGGGCCCCACTCGGTCGGGCCCCACCCCCAGCTGTACGGGGGCCCTATGGTAGGCCATCTCCTCGTTGTAGATGACCTGGCGCCAGATGCTGGCCCCTTGACCGCCGTACTCCTTTGGCCAGGCCATGGTCAGCCACCCCTTTTGGGCCAGCTTCTTCTGGAACGCCTTGATCTCGTTCAGGCCGCGGCCTCCACCATATCCCAGAGGGCTCTCGGCAGCATCCCCTAAGGCCTCCTGTGGCCACTCCTGGCGTAGAAACTCCCTCACCTCTTGCCGGAAGGCCTCCTCCTCTGGCCCGAACCTGAACTCCATGTCTATCCTCCCGCTTACGTTAAACGTGCCTCGGGCATAATATATCTTAACTATGGGGCGGGGACAACTGGCCTGGCTGGTGGCCGCCCTCATCGTCACCGCCTGGGCTTGTGCTCTGCGGCCCGAGGAGGAGGACATCCTATTGGTGGCCTTCCCTACCCCTGCTGCTCTGTCCCCTGTCGCTACGGCGAGCGCGTCCCCTACCCCTGTTGCCACTCCGGCGCCCATCTCCTCCCTGGAGCAGGTGTTCGCGCCGCTGGAGCTGGGCCCTGTGCCCCATCCGCAGGAGTTACGTGTCTTGGTGGCGACGGGCGATATCATCCCTGCCCGCTATGTGGACGTGATCATCCGCCGGCATGGGGACGACTTCCTCTATCCTGTGGAGGACGTCAAGGAAGTGACAGCAGCAGCCGACGTGACGGTGGTCAATTTGGAAGCCCCTCTCATCGCCTCCTGTCCATACCACGACTCAGGCTATGTCTTCTGTGGGCGCCCGGGGGTGGTAGCGGCGCTCCAAGCCATGGGGGTGGATGTGGCCACCCTGGAGAACAATCACATCGGCGACTATGGGCCCCAGGGGGTGGCGGAGACGGTGGCCCACCTCCAGGCCGCAGGCATCGCCTGGGCCGATCGCCGCACCATGGCCGTCAAGGAGGTACGGGGCCTCACCTTTGGCTTCCTGGCCTTCAACGGGGTTGGAGAGTATTTTGACCGCCGGGCTATCGCCCAGGCCATAAGGGAGGCCGATGGGCAGGTGGACGTGCTGGTGGTGGCCTTTCACTGGGGGGCAGAGTATGTGCGCCTACCCCAGCCGGCCCCGGGCATCGCCCCCGACGACCCGCAGGAGATAGCCCACCTGGCGGTGGACGCGGGGGCGGACCTGGTGTTGGGCAATCACCCTCACTGGGTGCAGGCGGTGGAGCTCTACAAGGGCAAGCTCATCGTCTACGCCCACGGCAACTTCATCTTCGACCAGATGTGGAGCCTGGAGACGCGCATAGGTGTCATCGGCCGTTACACCTTTTATGGGCCCCACCTGGTGAAGGTCGAGTTCCTGCCTTATATCATCGAGGACTATGCCCGCCCCCGCCTGCTGAATGGGAAGGATGCGGAGGCGGTGCTGGTGGAGATGGAGGCGGCCAGCCGCCAACTGGCCGCCCTGGGGGCCTCTTCGGGTGGCTCTAGCGGCCCTTGAACTTGGGCGGCCTCTTCTCCATGAAGGCGCGGGGGCCTTCCCTGGCGTCCTCCGTCATCTGGGCGATGACCATGGCCTGCTGGGCAGCCTCCAAGGCCTCATCGATGTCAGTGTGGAGGGCGCGGTAGGCCAGGCGCTTGGCCAGCTGGATGGCCACCGCCGGCCCTTCCGCCAGGCGGCGGGCGAAATCCAGGGTGTAGGGCATCAGCTCCTCTGGAGGGAGCACCTTGCTCACATAGCCGATGCGTAGCGCCTCCTCGGCGTCGATGATATCGCCTGTCCAGATGAGCTCCAGGGCCTTGGCCATGCCCACGATGCGAGGGAGGTACCAGCATCCACCGTCGCCGGGGATGAGACCCACCCGCACATAGGTCATGCCAAAGCGGGCGGTGGTGGAGGCGAAGCGGATGTCGGCCATGGAGGCCATGTCCATGCCTGCCCCCATGGCAGGGCCATTGACGGCAGCGATGTAGGGCTTGTCCATCTGGGCCACCAGGCGCGGTATCCGCTGGACGGTGTCGCGCAGGAAGTTGCGGTTCTCCACCAGGGTGCGCTGTGGGTCCAGCAGGCCGATGGCGCCGCCGGAGAGGTCGGCGCCGGCGCAGAAAGCCCTTCCGGCCCCTGTGACCACCACCACCCGCACGGCCTGGTCCAGGTGGGCATCCAGGAGGGCGGAGTACCACTCGTCCAGCATGACACGGGTGAAGGCGTTCATACGCTCCGGCCGGTTGAGGGTTATGATAGCGATGCCGTCGTCCCGCTTCTCGTAGAGGATCTGCTCAAACTCCATAGGCGCACCTCCTAATGCATTATGCGTTGTCGGGCTCGATATGGGCCAGTTTCGGGGCCAGGGTCTGCCGCTTTACCAAGAACGGGAGGGGCACCGTGGCCAAGAGGGCCAGGGCCCATACGCCGGCCATGCCGATGAAGGCGGCTCCCGTGTCCCACCGGTCCACCATTGCCCCGGCGATGATCCCTCCGGCGCCGCCGAGGCCAAAGGCAGCGAGATAGACCAGGCCGAAGCTCCTGCCCACTAGGGCCGGCGGCGAGTAATCGGCTATGAGGGTGTTGAAGATGGGCTGATGAGCGAAGTGCAGGAATATAAAGGCCCCCGCCACCGCTACCATCGGCCCTCCCCCCAGCAGTCCCACTAGGACAAGTGGGGGCAGGGCCCAGGCCACCACCCAGAGCGCCAGCCACTCCAGGCGCACCCTCCGGGTGAGGGCCCCTCCCGCGTACTGCCCCAATGCCCCAATGAGGAGGACAAGGGTGGTGAGGGAGTCGGCGAAGCGGGCGCTGGCCTTCTCGTGCAGGTGGGCGGGCAGGAAGGTCATGGATCCCCGGTACACCATACCCATGAGGATGGAGCCTACATACACCGCCAGCAGGGCCACCATGAGCCGGCCCACGGGCGCGCCAAAGCCCGCTTGGTGGCGCCCCTCCTGCCACATGGCGAGGGGCCTCACCCGCAGCCGGGAAGCCCACAGGGCCAGGGCGGCGGCAGAGGCGGCCAAGGCCACATACGCCCCCCGCCAGGTCCACAAGGTGGCTATCCCCCCGGCGATGGCCGGGGCCAGCCCCATGCCCACGTTTCCCGCCACCCCATGATACCCCATGGCCAGCCCCCTGCTGCGGACTCCCTGGGCGATGAGGGTGGTGCCCGCCGGGTGGTAGAACCCTGTGGCCAGCCCCAGGAGGGCCATGCCCAGGGCCAGCATCCAGGGGCTGGCGGCCATGGCCACCAACAGGCAGGCGCCACAGGCGCTGGCAAAGGTGAAGGCCAGGACCTTGGCCGGACCCCAGCGGTCGGCCAGGAATCCTGCGGGGAGGGCCGTGGCCCCAAAGGCCCAGCCGAAGACGCTGGCCACCGCTCCCATGAAGGCCTCCGTCGCCCCCAGATCGGCCTGCATACGCAAAAGGAGGGCGCCATAGGTCACCTCAGAGGCGTGCACCAGGGCATGCCCCACGTTGGTGTATGCGATGACGCGCCCTTCGCCCTGGGCGGCGGCCTCCATCATAGCCTACCTGGCAAGCCCTCAGAGGAGGCCATCGCGGCGCATGTCGTGCAAGGAGGCGGCAAAGGCCTCCAGCACGGCGTCCACGTCCTCCTCAGTGTGGACGGCGGACAGGAACCCCCCGCCGAGGCCCATGAGGTCCACCCCGTGGTTGATCATGGCCTGCTTAAGGGCCAGGCCCAGGCGCCGCGGCATAGGTGGAGGAAGAAGGCGTCCGGTGAGGGGCCACTCCACGTCGCCTTCGGGGCGTGGGCACTCCTTGCCTAGGACGATGTGGAAGTAGGAGCTAAGGCCGTACACGCAGCCGGCCACCTTTTGCTGCGCCAAGATGTCGTTCATGGCCATGATGAGGCGTCGCGTGAGGGCATCGGCGCGGGCGTGGGCCTGGCCATCGGCGATGAGGGAGAGCATGGTGATCCCTGCTGCTGCCGAGAGGGGGTTGGCGTTGAAGGTACCAGGATGGAAGACCCGCCGCCCCGTGTCCCAGTGGGGGTCCTCACGGAAGGCCATGACGCTCAGCACATCGGCCCGCCCGGCCACGCAGCCCCCGGGGAGGCCCCCGCCCAAGATCTTGGCCAGGCAGGTGAGATCGGGCTGGACTCCGTAGCGGGCCTGGGCTCCTCCCGGGCTCACTCGGAAACCCGTCACCACCTCGTCGAAGATGAGGAGGACGCCATAGCGAAGGGTCAACTCCCGCAGGTCCTGCAGGAAGGACGGGGCAAGGGGAAGGGTGCCCCAGGAGGCGCCCGTGGGTTCCAGGATAACGGCTGCTACGTCCCCCTGCCGAAGCTGTTCCTCCACGGCGTGGGCGTCGCCTTGGGGCACGCTGATGGTGTGCCTCAGGACGTCCTGGGGAATGCCGGCGATGCCCAGGGGGGCCCCCTCGGCATAGCGGGCGGACATCACAGCGTCGTGCCACCCGTGGAAGTGGTAGTCGAACTTCACTATCTTGTCCCGTCCAGTGTAGGCTCTCGCCAGCCGGATGGCCATGAGGGTGGCCTCGGTGCCGGAGCTGGTGAAGCGAACCATCTCAGCGCTGGGTATGAGCCTTCTGACCCACTGCGCCCACTCTAGCTCCAGGCGGTGGCTGGCGCCGTAGTGGGTGCCGAGGCGAACTTGCGTGGCCACCGCCTGGGCGATGGCCGGATGGGCGTGGCCCAGGAAGAGGGCGCCGTGTCCCATCACCAGGTCCACCATCTCATGGCCGTCCACGTCCCATTTGCGCCCCCTCTCTGCCCTCTCCACGAAGATGGGGAAGGGAGGCACATAACGTATATCGTGGGTGATGCCCGAGGGGAAGAGGACTTTGGCCTCCTCATAGAGCTGGGCCGAGCGTGGGTGAAGGCGTATATACTCTTCGGCGATGCTCATTTCCTCTCCTCCATCTCGCGTGGCCACAGTGGCAGGTCGCGCACCGTCAGCAGGCCCACGGGGCCAGGGTAGCGGGCCACCACCCAGGCCCAGCGGGCCAGAAGGGATGCGGTGGCCACGTCCCCATGGAGGCCGCCAGGGACGACCAACCTCAGGCTTGGGGTGGCCTCCACCTCCACGGCGTCCATGGCCTCCGGCGGCTCGGCCATCATAATTAGCTCCATATGTAGGACGGTACGCCCTTGGGCCTTGGCCTCCAGCTCGTGCCTGATGCCCACCACCTGGCCAGGTGCGATGCGCAAGGGGCCGCACCGCACATAACGATTGGCCAGGACGGGCGTGAGCGTCTCTTGCACGTCCTGCAGGACCCACCCCAGGGCCTCGGCCACCATGTGGGCGGACTCCCGCAGGCCCACATGCCCGATCCTCCCCTCCCTTTTTGCCTCTGCGAACTCCTGGGGCGAGAGGCCCAGCCCAGCCTTCCTCTGCAATTGGGGGCGGCGCTGCCCCAGGTCCACCACGCGCCTCACCCTGATGGCCCTCACCCCTTGGGTAGAGGCGGCCGCCAATATGGGGAGGAGGTCCATGGCCATCCCCGGGTTGACGCCGGCGCCCAGGACGCGCACGCCCCGCCGCCTGGCCAGCGAGTCCAGCTCCTGCGCTAGTTGTGGATATTGGGCCCAGGGGTAGGCCAGCTCCTCGCAGCTGGATACTACGTGTTTTCCTGCCTCTATGCACAGGGCAAGCTGATCGTACACCTGGGGCAAATAGGAGCCTGTAGCATGGACCACCACCTCAGCAGCGCTAGCCGCTAGTGCCTCCTCCGCCTGCCCTGCCACCGCTATGCCCATGTTCTCGCGGCCCAAAAGGAGGCCCAGGTCTTGGCCGGCCTTTGTCGCGTCCGTGTCCGCTGCTCCGCATACCTGAAAGTGGGTGTCCTCTAGCATGAGCTGGGCCACCGCTGTGCCTATGGAGCCCAGGCCCAGGATGAAGACCCGCACAGGCCTCATGTCCCGTCCACCTCCGCCAGGAATTCCAGGACAGCCCTGTTGAACACATCGGGCCTCTCGTAGTAGACGGAGTGGCCAGCACCTGGCACCACCAGCAGACGGGCGTTGGGCAGGAGCTGCACTCCCACCTCCACCAAGGGTGGCGGGAAGAGGTCGTCCTCCTCCCCCACGATGAACAGGACAGGCATCACCAGCCGTGCCAAGTCTGCGGGGTCCTGGGCGATGATGGGGTAGCGGCGGGGCAGGTCGGGCGGCCGGGGCGGGTTGAGGGCGGCGATCTGTCTATATAAAAAGGCCAGGTGGGGATGGGCGCGTGCGAAGGACGGAGAGAGGGCGCGCCGAATGCCCTGGCGCCGTCTCTCCCACAGCCTCAAGGTGTAAGCCCTTACCTCCTCACTGGCCGCCCGCCACGCTGGCCGCCGCATCCCTGCTAGGGTGCTGGCCATGACCAGGGCCCGCACCCTTTCGGGATGGCGCAGGGCAAAGCCCATACAGGTGAGCCCCCCCATGGACTGCCCCACCAGCCGCACCTCCTGGGCTCCTAGGTGATCCAGCAGCGCCTCCAAGTCGTCCACGAAGCGGGCCGGCTCCACCTCCCCTTCGCCGTTGCGCGAGAGCCCGAACCCGCGGTGGTCGAAGATGACGCATCGGTACCGCTTGGCGAACACGGGCACCTGCTGCCACCAGGAGAGGTGATTCCCTGCCGCCCCGTGGGCTAAGACAAGCCACGGCCCCTGCCCATGCACCTCGTAGTACAGGCGCAGGTCCCCTACCGTGAGCACCGGCATGGTGGCTCCTCCGCATGATATCCCACCGCTCATGGAGAGGCAACCACAGGTTATGGTCTCGGCCCTCCGTTGGGCGTAAAATGTAAAAGGGAAGAGTCGCTAAAGCGGAAGGGATGGCCAAGAAAGCCCAGAGAGCGAAGGGGCAGGACGCCAGGCCACCTGATCCCTTCGCCCATCCCGCTGAAGCGGAGCTGGCCCGCATCCTGGACTTTTACGGCATCCGCTGGGAGTATGAGCCCCACTCCTTCCCACTGCGTTGGGAGGGCGATAGGGTGGTGGAGGCTTTTACCCCCGACTTCTACCTGCCCGACTTGGACCTCTACGTGGAGGTGACCACCCTGCGTGGCGGCCTAAATACTGAGAAGAACCGTAAGGTGCGCCTCCTTCGCCAGCTCTATCCCCAGGTCAGGGTGAAGCTCCTGAAGAGGCGCGACGTCTTCCGCCTCTTGGCCAAGTACGGCTATGGCCCCCTGGGGCCCGACGATATGCCGGAGCTGGACCGGGTGCTCATACCCCCCCAGAAGCTGCAGGAGCGGGTGGCGGAGCTGGCTAAGGCCATTGAGGAGGACTATCGCCACCTGGAGCCCGTCCTGGTGGGGGTGCTAAGGGGAGTTATCTGCTTCATGGCTGACCTCATGCGTCAGCTCACCATCCCCATCACCGTGGACTTCCTGGCCATCTCCTCATACGGCCAGGGAGGGGCCGTGCGCATCCTCAAGGACCTGGACGAGGACGTGCGCGGCCGCCATGTCCTTCTGGTGGAGGACATCGTGGATACGGGCATAACCCTGAGGAAGGTCCTGGACCACCTGGAGGCCAAGGGCCCCGCCTCCCTGCGGGTCTGTGCTCTCCTGGACAAGCGGGCCCGCCGTCTGGTGGATATCCCCCTCCACTACGTGGGCTTCGAGATACCCGATGAGTTCGTGGTGGGCTACGGCCTCGACTTCCGCCAGCGTTACCGCAACCTCCCCTTCATCGCCATCGTCAAACACCATCTCCTCGCTTAACAGGAGCGAATAACGGTCTATAGGTGAGATAGAACATTATTTGGCTATCCTGCCGTCTCTACGCGCCGACAACGCCAATTAAACGTCCGAAGGAGATGTTGACAACGCCGCCCCGGGGAGGCAATATGAAAGTGCCCTCCGGGAGGCGGAGTAGCTGGAGGCGGAAAGCGGGCAGGCAGCGGGGCAACCCAAAGCCAGCCTGCGGGAAGCCAAAAGCGAAAGTCACCCGGAGGGCGTTTTTATACCGAGCTAAGCACTAAGGAGCGGCCGCACTGGGTCGCTCCTTTGCCTTCCAGTGCCCGGCTGGCCACGTGGATAAAGCAGGCCTTCAATAGATGACCTGCGCCTGCTGGAGCCTCTCTATCTCCTCCTGGCTGAGGCCCAAGAGATGACGGAAGACATACTCGTTGTCCTGGCCCATGACGGGGGCTGCACGCCACACTTCACATGGGGTATCGCTCATGCGCCATGGGATGCCGCCGTGCTTGCGTACCCCCACCACTGGGTGCTCTCTCTCCACGAAGTAGCCGCGCGCATTGAGGTGGGGGTCCTCGGCCAGCTCTTTATTGCATAGGGGCGGGAAGGCCGCCACCCCTGCCTCCTGCAGCTTGCGGGTGGCCTCCCATGGGTCCTGGGTGATGGTCCACTCCTCCACAATGCGCTCCAATAGGTCCTCGTTGGCCTTGCGGGCCTCCAGGGTGGCGAAGCGGGGGTCGCTGGCCAGCTCCGGCCGCCCCATGACCTGACAGAGGGCTCGCCACTCCTCATCGGTGCGGCAGGCGATACTTATCCAGCGGTCCTCAGGCAACAGCCCCTCGGGCAGGGTCCCCGGCTCGGCGGGCTTGCACCGGAAGATACCATGGGGGGACATGATGGGGTCGCGGTTGCCCAGGCGGGGGGGCTGGCGACCGTTCATCTGCTGGCCCAATAGGGCATCGCCCACCAGGGCGATGGTGGACTCCCACTGGGACATGTCGATGTACTGGCCTTCCCCTGTGTGGTGGCGGTGCCACAACGCCACCAGGATGGCAAAGGCAGCGTGCAGGCCGGCATTGGGGTCGCCATAGGAGAGGCCTAGGTGCATGGGCCGGTCCCAATGCCGATAGCCGGTCAGGGTGGAGAACCCAGCCATGGGCACCTGGGCCGGGCCATAGGAGATGTAGTCGCGCAAGGGGCCCGTCTGCCCATAGCCCGACATGCTGATCATGATGATGTCAGGCTTCACCTTCCTCAGCTCTTCATACCCAAGGCCAAACCGCTCCATGACCCCTGCCGAGAAGTTCTCCACCACTACATCGCTTATGGCCACCAAGCGCTTGGCCAGATCGGCCCCCTCCGGCTTGGCCAGGTCCAAAAGGATACTGCGCTTGCCCTGGTTATACTGGTTGAAGTACCCGGCGGTGTTGGGGTCCCGCCGGTCCTCCGCCCAGGGCGGGAGCATGCGGGTGACGCAGATCCGACGCATGGACTCCACCCTGATGACCTCCGCCCCCAAGTGGGCCAGTTGAAGGGTGCAGAAGGGCCCCGCCCAAACCCAACTGAAGTCCGCTATTCTGATGCCCGCCAAAGGGCCCTTGCCATGCTCTGCCATGGCCTTACCTCCTTATGAGATGATACCTTCCTGCCTCAGGGAGTCTATCTCTGTCTCGCTTAGGCCTAAGAGGCCCTGCAGCACCTCCTCATTGTGCTGGCCTAGCGTGGGTGCTGGGCTCCGCAGCTCCCAGGGAGTGCGGCTGAACTTATAAGGTGCGCCGGCATACTCATACCGCCCGGCCACTGGATGGTCGATGGTCACAAAGAAGCCCCGTGCCCGCAGGTGGTCTGAGCGCAGAAGGTCGCCCATGGTGGAGGCGGGAGCGAAGGGGATCTTGCGCTCGTTGGCCGCCCTGTACAGCTCGTCAACCGTCCATTTGCGCACCTCCTGCTCCAGCAGGGGGCGGAGGGCATCGTAGTTCTGGGCCCGCAGGAGGCGGTTGCCGAACACCTCCCATTTGGCCCACTCCGGGTTGCCCATCAGCTCTACAAAGCTCTGCCACTGGTGCTCTTCAACGCACAGCACGAAGATCCAGCCCCCATCCTTACACTGAAAGAAGTCCACCGGATGGATGGGGCGCTCTCCCCAGCGCACGGCCACCATGCGCATATAAGGCCAAAAGACATAGGTCATCTCCAGCATGGAGGCTACCACCTCCTGGCCCGAGACATCGATGTGTTGGCCGCGGCCGGTGCGCAGACGGGCCAGGAGGGCGGCCATCACCACCATGGCTGCTGTCACGCCTGCCTGATACTCCGTTTGGTAGCCGTAGGCCCGCAGAGGGGGCTCGTGGGGGTGGCCGGGCCAGCCGTTGATCCAGGCCCACCCGCCGGCGGCCATGACGTTTAGGTCGTAGGCCTTGTAATCCCTATAAGGCCCCTCCTGGCCGAAAGGAGAGATGGAGGCCATCACGAGGCGCGGGTTCACACGCGATAGGGAAGCATAGTCTAGACCGCGGGCGCCCATCTGCGGGGGCGGGTAATTGTGGATGAGGACGTCGGCCTGAGCCACCAGCTGTTTTAGCAGCTCCTGCCCGCGCTGATGGGTGAGGTCCAGGGTGATGCCCTTCTTGTTGCAGTTGAGATAGAGGTAGAGGCCGCTCTTTTCGGGATGGGGTTCGTCGCCGGGGAAGGGGCCGCAGGCACGGGAGAGGTCGCCCTGGGGCTCTTCCACCTTGATGACCTCTGCCCCCATATCGGCCAGGAGTTTAGCGGCATAGGCCGCTGAAACCAGGTGGCCACATTCGATAACCCGCAGGTTGCTCAGAGGGCCCATGCTCTCTCGCCTCCTATGGGACTGCACCCTTTCCGTCTTCGTTGGCAGGTCAACCTATATAATAATCGGCACCCGTGGAGGAGGTGCAATGCAGGGCTTTTGGCAAGGCCAGAGCCCCGCCCAGCCCTCCTGGCCTGCGTTGGCCTTGGGGCTGGTTTTGGTGGTGCTGGGCAACGCCTTATCAGCCCTCCCTGGAGGTGCGATGGGGGATGAGGGCTGGGCTCTGGTGGGCGTGAAATTGGCCCTCCTGGGACTTGCCTTGGCCTGGGCCCGCAGGGTGGCAGGCCTCGGTCTTGGCGAAATAGGCCTGGGGGAAAGGGGGTGGTGGCGTCATGGGCTTCTGGGCGTAGGCGTGGGGGCCATGCTGGCTGCCCCCATGGCTGCCTATCTCCTATTCCCCCTCGGTATCCCCGGTGGCCAGGTGGGCTATCAGGGGGAGGAAGCTAGGGGGCTGGGGCCTTTCCTCCTCTGGGCCTTGGTGCGCCAGCCTTTGGCCACCTCCCTGTTCGAGGAGCTGCTGTTTCGGGGCATCCTACAGGCCCTCGCCATTAGATCCTGGGGGGTGGTGAGAGGGGTGGCATGGGTTTCCCTGGCCTTCGCCCTGTGGCATCTGGTCGTCAACTATCGCACCATCAGGGCCACAGCGGTGGGCCATGTCCCGGCCTTGTTCTGGCTGGCCCAATTGGCTGCCTTGATAGGGGTGGCTGCGGGCTCCCTCGTGCTGAGCATCCTCCGGCTGCGGACGGGTGGGCTATCGGCCCCCGTGGGCTTCCATTGGGCGGTGGTAGTGACCATGCGTGGGGCCCTTTTGGCTGCTTCGTAAATACCCTTGTCTGTACGGCGCGGCGTGTTTAGGCTGGAGTAGGGATTGGAGGGTTTTTTGCTGTGAAATGTCACCATAGATGGCTGGTTTCGGGAGCGGTGAGGAGTGAGAAGAGGCGGCGGCTTGTATGGGCAAGCATAGCCCTGGCCGTGTCCTTGGCCCTGGCCTCTTGCGGCGGGGGGAAGCCCTCCTCCGAGGTCATCATCGACGGCACCCCTCTCTCCAAGCGCCCCTTCCTGGGCGCCATGTTGGCGGAGCCGTGGCCCAAGCCTGATTTCACTCTCGCCGACACCTCTGGCCGCCCCTTCTCCTTTAAGGAGGAGACTCAAGGCTACGTGACCTTTCTCTACTTCGGTTACACACATTGCCCGGATGTCTGCCCGGCCCATATGGCCAACATCGCCTCCGCCCTCCGCAAGCTCCCGGAGAAGGTGCGGAATCAGGTCAAGGTGGTGATGGTCACTGTGGACCCAGAGAGGGATACGCCGGAGAGGCTGCGTCAGTGGCTGGACCTGTTTAGCCCTTCCTTCATCGGGCTGACAGGCACCCTGGAGGAGATCAATGAGGCAGGCCGGCGGGCCCTCGGCGCTCGCTGGAGCCCCCCCGAGAAGGTGCCCCTAAAGGAGGGGGGCTACAGCGTTAACCATATAGGCTTCGTCATCGCCTACGGGAAGGATAACCTAGCCCGTGTCATCTACCCCTTTGGTGTGAGCGTGGACACGTTTCTGCACGACATTCGTACGATGGTGGAGGTGCCGCCATGAGGGTGTGCAGGCAGCAGGTGTCGGGACGCCACTCGATGATGATAGGGGGCACGCTCGTGAAGAGAGGTATAATCATAGGCCTATTTCTGGCCGTAGCTATGATGCTGGGCGCTTGCGGTGGTGGGGGGTTGGAGCCGGTGGCCAAGGTAGGCCCCTTGGAGATATATGACCCCTGGGCTAGGGTGGCGCTAAAACAAGGGGCAGTATACTTGGCCATCCGCAACACCGGGGATGCCGACGATATGCTGGTAGCAGCCAGCACCGATGTAGCCCGCGCGGAGCTCCATACCACCGTCATGCGCGGCGATCAGATGGCTATGGAGCCGGTGCAGGGCATACCGGTGCGGGCGGGGTCCTGGGCTGCTCTCCACCCGGGCGGCCTCCACATTATGCTGATGGAGATGCGACGGGAGCTGCGCCCTGGCGATAAGGTCAACTTGGAGCTGCGATTCGAGAAGGCAGGCACCGTGTCCATCACCGTGCCCGTGCGCGCCCTAGTCCAGGGCCAGGAGGGGGGTATGTCGCACCACTGATGCCTGCTGTCCTCCTCACTGGCCCCCCAGGATGCGGCAAGACCACCATCGTCATGAGGGTGGTGGAGGCCCTGGGGGTGCCAGCGGGCGGCTTTTACACGGAGGAGGTGCGTCGCGCCGGCAAGCGTTGGGGTTTTCGCTTGGTGACCCTGGACGGGCGGGAGGCCCTATTGGCTTCGGTGGACTTGAAGGGCCCCCGCCGCGTCTCTCGTTATGGGGTGGCCCTGGAGGCCCTTGAGGAAGTTGGTGTCGCTGCTGTGCTGGAGGCGGCCCGCCAAGGGCATCTGGTGGTGGTGGACGAAATCGGCAAAATGGAGCTCCTGTCCCCCCTCTTTCGGCAGGCTATCCTCTCTGTCCTGCAGGGAGGGCATCCTGTGCTGGGGACGGTGATGTTGACGTCCCATCCATTTGCCGATGCCATCAAGGGGCGGCCGGACGTCCGCCTCTACCTGGTCACCCGTGAAGGCAGGGAGGGGGTGTTCCGTCAGGCCCTGGAGGCGACACGGGATATGCTCCGCTCCCGGCCTCGTTTGACTTGATAGGGGGTGCGCCTACATACTTATCGTAGGGCGGTATACGGCTGAGGGCGTTGCGCGGTGGGGGAGCAAGGACGAGCTGACAGGGGCGGCTCTGCCACCCGTAGGCAGATCCTGGAGGCCTCATTACGCCTTTTCTCCCAGAGGGGGTTCACGCGTACCACCGTAAGGGACATCGCCCGCCACGTGGGCATCACCGACGCCGCCATCTACTATCACTTCTCCTCCAAAAGGGAGCTTCTGGAGGCCCTGGTGGAGGAGAAGGGGTTCATAAGCCATCTGCAGAACCTGGAGCAGTTAGCACCCACGGCATCCTTGAGGGAGTGTTTGGCCATCATGGCCCGGCGGGCGGTGGAGATCATGGATAGCCACCGCGATTTTCTCCGCCTCATCGTCCTCGAAGGGTTGGCCGGGGACGAGGCCATGGGCGACCAGTATCGGCGCCTGGTGGACAGATGGGAGAGGGCCCTCAGCGTCGTCCTGGGTAGGTTCCAGGAGCGGGGAGAGCTGGGCGATGCCGACCCTGCCCGTCTATCGCGCCAGATCATCTCCCTCATCTTGGGGGCCTTTTTAGACTCTCTCATGCGGCGTCCACCTCAGGAGGATGCCGAGGAGAGGCGCCGCGCTCTGGCCTCCCTGGTGGTGGAAGCTATCGGTGCCCTTCTGGCGGGCCTGCGTTGAGGGGTAGGTATCTCGCCTTCCTTGGGGTCGTCTGGGCCGTGGGCCTGGGGATGGCCCTGGCGCTGACGGTGCTGGCTGCCCGCATCACTCCCCTTCCCGGCGATGGGGCGGTGTTGCGCTGGCTCCAACGTCAGCCCTTGCCCGGCCAGCTGGCCTCTGAGGTTATAAGGACCATAACCACCACCCAGGTGGTGTTGGCCACAGGCGGGGTGATGGTGGCGGCGTTAGCCATCATGGGGCGGAAGCGGCAGGCCATCGCCCTACTGTGCCTGCTCATGGCCCTGCCCCTCCTGCAGTGGGGTCTGAAGGAGGGGGTGGACAGGCCCCGGCCAGGCCCTCCCCTGGCCGAGCTGCGGGCCTCCTACACGAGCCCCAGCTTCCCCGCAGGCCACGTCATGAGCCCCACCGCCCTTTATATCTATCTCTTGGGCCTGGCCATAGGAGGTATGTGGCCGGGGCTGGTGAGGGGTGTGACCGTGGTGTGGTCCGCCCTCCTCATCCCCCTATCGGGCCCTCCCAACGTGTGGTTGGGCGTCCACTGGCCTAGCGACGTCCTGGGGGGGTGGGCCTGGGGTCTTGTCCTCGCCCTCCCTGCCTTGGCATATGGCATAACAGGTAAGGCGCATCATCTCATGAATGGATACCTCTTGCCAATGGGGGTGTTGACGGTTAAGCTAGGAGGGGATGGAGGGGGGCCATGCGGATAGCGGTAGCAGCTGATCACGCTGGCTTTCATCTCAAGCAGATCATAGTGGACGAGCTGCAGAGGGAGGGACACCACGTCCTCGACCTGGGGACCTTTTCCAACGAGTCGGTGGACTATCCTGATTATGCGCGGGCGGTGGGGGAGGCCATACAGCGGGGGGAGGCGGAGCGGGGCATCGTCATCTGCGGCAGCGGCGTGGGGGCCAGCATCGCTGCCAACAAGCTACGGGGCATCCGGGCCGCCGTCTGCCACGACATCTACTCCGCCCGCCAAGGCGTGGAGCACGATGACATGAACGTCCTCTGTCTGGGGTCGCGCGTGGTGGGGCCCGCCTTGGCTGTGGAGCTGGTGCGGGCCTTCGTTAGCGCCCGTTTCAGTGAGGACGAGCGGTACCGCCGCCGCCTGGCCAAGGTTATAGCGCTTGAAGAGGCATCGTGCCAGCGGGGGAGGGTGGGCTCATGATGAACCCTGGCGAGGTGCTGCGTCGTCTGGGCCAGAGCCTGTGGTACGACAACATCCATCGGGGCCTGCTGGAGAGTGGGGAGCTGGAACGTCTGGTGAGGGACTATGGTATCCGTGGCGTCACCACCAACCCCACCATCTTCGACAAGGCCATAAGCGAAGGCCACCATTATGACCGCCAGATAGAAGCCCTGGCCTCGCAAGGGCTGACAGACGAGGAGATATACACTGAGTTGGTGGTGCACGATGTGCGCTGGGCGGCGGACGTCCTCAGGCCGGTGTACGAGGCTTCCCAAGGTGAGGACGGATACGTCTCTGTGGAGGTGTCGCCGGCCCTGGCCTATGATGCTAAGGGCACCGTGGCCGCTGTGGAGTCCCTGTGGCAGCGCATTGACCGCCCCAACGTGATGATCAAGATCCCAGGCACCCGCGAGGGGCTATTGGCGGTGGAGCAGTGCCTGCGGCAGGGGATCAACATCAACGTCACCCTCCTTTTCAGTGTCGCCCGCTATGAGGAGGTGGCCTGGGCCTACATCCGGGCGCAGGAGGCCCGCCTGGCCTCCGGCGAGCCCCTCCACCGGGTGGCCTCAGTGGCCAGCTTCTTCGTCAGCCGGGTGGACACCCTGGTGGACCAGGAGCTGGAGGCCCGCCGTGGGGAGTTGGGTCCGGAGGTAGACACCTTACTGGGGCAAGCGGGCATCGTCAACGCCAAGATGGCCTATCAGCGCTTCCTGGCCATCGTCTCGCACCCTCGGTTCTGCAGGTTGGCCGAGATGGGGGCCAGCCCCCAGAGGCTCCTTTGGGCCAGTACCAGCACCAAGAATCCCCGCTACTCGGACGTGATGTATGTGGAGGGGCTCATCGGCCCTCATACCGTTAACACCGTCCCCCAAGTAACCCTGGAGGCCTTCTGCCACCATGGCCGAGCGGAGGTCACCCTCACACAGGGCGTCCAGCAAGCGCGGGCGGTGGTAGAGCGTCTGCGCTCCCTAGGTGTGGATCTGGAAGAGGTGGCCGTTCGCCTGGAGGCCCAGGGGGTGGAGCTCTTCCTGCAGTCCTACCTACACACCCTGGAGTCTTTGGCGAGGAAGCGTCAGCTCTTGCAGTCGGGCGCTACTGCCCCTTGAGGGAGTCCTGTGGAAGAGCGGGCGGTAGCCATCCCGTGCGGCGACATCACCTTAGAGGGTATAGCGCACGTCCCGCAGGGCCGGCCCCTGGGGACGGTGGTAGTCTGCCATCCACACCCCCTATATGGAGGGGATATGGACAACCATGTAGTGGTGGTCACCTGCCAGGCCTTGGCGGGGGCGGGGATGGTGGCCCTGCGCTTCAACTTTCGCGGGACAGGGCGCAGCGGTGGCCTTCATCAACAGGGGGTGGGGGAGCAAGAGGACGTGCTGGCGGCGGCAGATGTGGCCCAGCGCCTGGCGGAGGGGGCGCCGCTGGCGCTTGCCGGCTATTCCTTCGGAGCGGCGGTGGCGGCGGCGGCCGCCCCCCGCCTCCAGGGACTGAAGGCCCTGGCCCTTATCGCCCCACCGGTAGGCATGGTGGACGTGGCATCCCTGGTAGCCCTAGGCGCGCCTGTCTTCATCGTTGGGGGGGAGAGGGACCCCTTTGCTCCTCCCCGGGCGCTGGAGGAGTGGGCGCGGGAGCTGGGGGAGAGGTGTGAGCTGGTGGTGGTGCCTGGGGCCGACCACTTCTGGGCGTTAGGGTTTGCCCCCGTGGCTGCCCGCTTGGCGGCCTTCATGCGGCGCTGCCTGACGGGGGCCGGGAGGCCATGACCTCTTGGGTCAGGCGGTGGGCACGGTAGGATGAGCGCACCAAGGGGCCGCATGCGGCAGCGGCAAAGCCCATGGAAAGGGCCTCCTGACGAAGGGCCTCGAACTCTTCCGGGGTGTAATACCGGGACACCGGCAGGTGCCGATGGTGGAGGGTGGGACGCAGGTATTGGCCAATGGTGACGATGTCCACCCCTGCCTGTCGCAGCTCATGCAGGACCTGGCGCAGCTCCGGCCACGTCTCCCCCAGGCCCACCATGAGGCCGGACTTGGTGATCAGGTCGGGGGCCATGGCCTTGGCCTGCCGTAACAGCTCGAGGGAGCGTTCGTACCGGGCCCCAGGGCGTACGCGGGCGTAAAGGCGGGGAACCGTCTCCACGTTATGGCCTAGGACGTGGGGCCTGGCCTTGACCACTGTGGCCAAAGCCTCCCGAGAGCCCTGGAAGTCCGGGATCAGCACTTCTACCTGGCATCCTGGCACCAGGGCGCGGCACTCCTCAATGCAGGCGGCGAAGGCGGAGGCCCCGCCATCGGGAAGGTCGTCGCGGGCGACGGAGGTGATAACCACATGTTGGAGACCTAAGCGGCGGGCGGCCTCCGCCACCCGCTTGGCTTCCAGCAGGTCCAGGGCCCGTGGCCGGCCATGGGCCACGGCGCAGAAGGAACACCGCCTGGTGCACACGTCGCCCAGGATCATGAAGGTGGCTGTTCCTTCGCTCCAGCACTGGAAGATGTTGGGGCAACGCGCCTCTTCACACACCGTGTGCAGCCCCAGGTCCCGCATCAGTGCCTTGAGGTGCAGGAACGGGGGGCCCATGGTGGCCTGCACCTTGAACCAAGGCGGCTTCCTTTCGGGGCGTACCTGCATGGTCTTCTCACAGGAGGATGCTGGAGCCGTGGGCCATGCGCACCACCTCGCCCAGGGTCTCGGCGATGGAGGGATGGGGATGGACCACCTGGGCCCACTGCTGGACATGGATGCCTGCCTCCATGGCCAGGGCGGCCTCGCCGATGAGCTCCTCTGCCTGGGGGCCCAGGGTATGCACCCCCAACACCTGCCCTGTGTCGGCATCGTACACCAGCTTTATGAACCCCTCCTGCCCCCCGCGCAGGGCGGCCATGGCGTTGATACGCAACGAGAGGCGCCTGGCGCGCACGTGCAGACCGGTGCGGACGGCCTCCTCCACAGTGAGGCCCACAGCAGCCACCTGGGGGCGCGTGTAGACCACGCGGGGGATGCAGCGGCGGTCCAAAGGCTTTTGATGAAGACCCACCATATCAGCTACAGCTGCCGCCGCCTCTGCTGCCGCCTTATGGGCCAGCAGGGGGGCCCCTGCCACATCGCCGATGGCGTAGACGTCTCCCTGGGCTGTGCGTAGCCCATCGTCCACGGCTATGAAGCCCCCCTTCACCTGCACAGCAGTGGACTCCAGGCCCAGGTCCTCCACGTTGCCCACGCGCCCCACAGCCACCAAGACATGGCTCACCTTTAGGCGCCGTGGCTCCCCCTTTACCTCCACCGTTACCTCCACCCCCTCCTCTAGGATGGTGGCCTCTGGCACCAGGTTGGCCTCCGTGAAGACCTGGGCGCCCCTTCGCTCTAAGGCCCGTCTGAGTCCCTGGGAGACCTCTTCGTCCTCCGATGGCAGGAGACGGGGCATGACCTCCACCAACGTCACCCGTACCCCCAGTTCTAGGAAGAGAGAGGCGAACTCCAGCCCCACCGCCCCACCTCCGACGATGAGGAGATCAGAGGGGGGCGAGGGGAGGGATAAAAGGTGGTCGCTGGTGAGGATACGGCGCCCATCGATGGGGAGGCCTGGGAGCTGACGCGGTCGGGATCCAGTGGCCAGAACGACCCATCTCGCCTCCACTTGGCGCCCGTCGCTAAGGGCCACGCGCTTTGGCCCCAGCAGGCGGGCCCTGGCTCTGGCCACGGGCACGCGGTGCTTCTCCAGCAGGCGCAGGAGGTCGCGGTGGGCCTGGGCCACCGCCCGCTCCTTGGCCTGTTGGAGTCGGTCCCATATCGCGTTGGGTGGCTCGCAGAGGAATCCCCAGCGTTGGGCGGCGGCAAGGGCGCTAGCCCCCTCCAACAGGGCCTTGGTGGGTATGCATCCCCGGTGGAGGCAGACGCCCCCCACCTCCCCTTCCTCCACCAGCAGAGGGCGTAGGCCGTGACGGATGGCAGAGATGGCCGCCGTATAGCCGGCCACCCCGCCGCCAATGACCACCAGGTCGAAGGAACCCTGCACCATGGGCCCAGGGCCCATGGTATCACGGGCTGGCCATCAGGTGAGCTCTTGCAGCCACTGGCGATAGGTAGCCAGGTTGGCCTCCACGGATATGTCGGCCAGGGCGGGAGGCCGCTCAGCTGGGATGCCCAGGGCCTCCGCCATGGTGGGGGCCGACTCATCGATGAGGAGGAGGCCCGTCACCTCGCGACCCATCTTGGCTGCGGCCTCGATGAGACGTAGGGCCATGAGGGCAGCCTCCGGGTCCGTGGGGTCGTAGTCGGCGGGGAGGCGCTTCCTCTCCTCCTCGGTGAACACCTGGTCCCGCATGCGTTCCCATGCCTCTTTGATGTCCAGCACGTAGTTGAGGCGGTACCAGTCGACGATGGCCCCGCTGCCCCGGTAGCCCGGCTCCCGGTGGTAAGTGACGCATGGGGAGAAGACGTCTACCAGGGCGAACCCCTTGGTGAGGATGGCCTGGCGCATGAGTTGGGCCAGCTCCTTCTTCCTCCAGGAGACGCCCCGCGCCACGAAGGCGGCCCCCGCAGCGATGGCCAGCTTGAGGGGGTTAACGGGGCGGATGGCCTTGCCATACGGGGTGGAGCTGGTCTTAAGGCCCAGGTGGCCGGTGGGGGAGGCCTGTCCCTTGGTGAGCCCATAGACCTGGTTGTTCATGACCACCAAAGTCATGTTGACGTTCTTGATGCAGGCGTGAATGAAGTGCTCCATGCCGATGCCATAGGTGTCGCCATCGCCACCGAAGTCCACGATGACCAGCTGCGGGTTGGCCAGGGCCAGGCCCATGGCCACGGGGATGGAGCGCCCATGCTGGCCATGATAGGCGTTGACCCGCAGCATCTCCGGCTCCTTGCTGGAGCAGCCTATGCCCGAGACCACGAACACCCTCTCCAGAGGGATGCCCAGTTGATTGACCACCTCAAGGAGCACCTCTTTAAAGGCGGCGGTGACGCCGAAGTCGCCGCAACCGCTACACCACCACGCACCGGGGCCGGTGATGTCGGCCTGACCTATGGGACGGGCGACGGTCTCGATAGTCATGCCTTCCTCTCCTCCATAGCTGCCATGATATAGCTTGGGGTTATGGGCCGCCCATCGTAGCGCACGATGGACCGGAGCTTACGGGGCATGGGGCCTGTGGCCTCCCTCTGCACGAGGCCCCGTAGCTGGGCTCCCGCCGAGTGCTCCACCACGTACGCCACGCGGCAGGACTCCACGAACTTCCTCACCTCGCGGCTGGGGAAGGGCCAGAGGGTGCGCAGGGCCATGAGCTTGGCCGGGCGACCTTGGGCCAGGAGCCGCTGCACCACCTCCACTGCCGGCCCCCATGTGGAGGCGTAACCTATAAGCCCGATGCTGGCCTCGGGGTGGCCCACCACCCGCGGCGGAGGTAGCTCTGGGTCGCCCCTTATGAGGGCTATGCGCTTCTGCACCCTCTTCTCCACCATGGCCCGCCGCATGGCTATCTCCTCGGTGATGTATCCCTCTTCGTTGTGCTCGTTGCTGTTGTAGTAGATGGTGGTGATGCCCGGCGTCCCCGGGATGGCCCTGGGGGAGATGCCATCCCGCGTGAGCCGGTATCGACGGTAGGTTCCGTTGCCCCAGTGCCCTGTCCAAGGTGCGATGAGCTTGCCGCGGTCGATGGTGAAGCGGGTGGGGTCCAGGGGCGGCGTAGTGAAGTAGGACTGGGCGAAGACCTGGTCGTAGATGACGAACACTGGGCACTGGTAGCGCTCTGCCAGGTTGAAGGCTGTGCCCATGAGGTAGAAAGCATCCTCCGGGTCGGTGGGGGAGAGGACGATGCGGGCAAAGTCGCCATGGCCACCGAAGATGGTCTCGTTGAGGTCCTCCTGCCCCACCTTGGTGGGGAGGCCGGTGGCCGGCCCTCCTCTCTGGGACACGACGATGACTACGGGCGTCTCCGTCATGCCAGCGGCCGATATGGCCTCCTGCATCAGGGAGAAGCCAGGGCCGGCGGTGGCGGTCATGGCGCGGCAGCCAGCGATGCTGGCGCCGATGACGTGGTGGACAGCAGCCATCTCGCTGTCGGCCTGCACCACCACCCCCCCGAGCTGGGGGAGCTTCTCGGCCATATACTCCAAGACCTCCGAGGCAGGGGTGATGGGGTACCCCGCGAAGAAGCGGCACCCCGCGACGATGGAGCCTAGGGCCACTGCCTCATTGCCCATGATGAGCTGGCGTTCTCCGGCCTTGAGGGTTCCCACGGGCAGGGCCAGGTCCGGCGCATGCCAGCCATGCTCCTGAGCGTAGCGGTACCCAAGAGCTAGGGCCTCCAGGTTTATGGTCAGGAGCTCATCTCGGAAAAGGCGCTGGAACCGCCCCTCCAGCACGGAGAGGGGTATGGACATGAGATAAGCCAGGGCGCCCACGGCGATGGTGCTGCGCACGATATAGTTCTTGAGCTGGTCCTTGGCCATCTGGCCGAAGGGGGCACCGAAGACGCGCAGGGCCTTGGCCTCCCGCAGGTGGGCCACTAAATCTTCCCGTATCTCGTGGCCGGTGTTGGGATACTCCAGCCTGGCCGACGAGTCATAGATAAGGACCCCGCCTGCCCGCAGTCGCTCCACGGGTGGCACCCTGCCCTCGTGGGTCCAGTCCTCCAGCGCCCCGGCGTCGAAGGCTATTAGCGCATCGAACAAGTCGTCAGGCCCATATATGGGGGCGTCGGCGGCCCGCATGCCGAAGGCGCTGTCCCGCGTCTGGATGTTGGAATAAACCTCATCCCGCCAGATGAAGACCCAGGCCCCCACATCCTTCAGGGCCTGGCCTAACAACTGGACGGAGGTGTTGGTACCATCCCCCGCCCGCCCAGCACCACATATCTGCAACGACCACATAACACCCCCTTATCTCTCATCGGACTGATATTGACGTCTTCTATTTCTGCTATGCGTCCCTTCAATTCACAATTGAAGCTCAAAGGGGGTGTGGGGTCAAGAGAAAGAGGTTACAGGGATGTTAAAAGGTAGTAAACTGGGGGCGATGGACTTTCGTCTGAGTCCGGCCCAGCAGGCCCTCAAGGAGGAGGTATGCCGCTGGCTGGCCCAGGAGACGGGGGCCAGCCACGACACTGACCCGGTCCCTGTCCCCCCTGGCTATCTCCATCATAGGGATTTGGAGCGCAAGATGGGGGAGCGGGGGTGGCTGGCTGTCAGCTGGCCCCCCGAGTATGGAGGCCAGGGGCGTCCCGTCCTGGACCAGTTCTTGGTGGAGGAGGAGATGGCCCTCCACGGGGCGCCTGCCAGCGATGCCCTAGGTCGCACCATCATCGCCCCCATGATCATGGCCTTTGGCAGTGAGGAGCAGAAAAGGCGGCACCTGCCGGCTATGGCTCGTGGTGAAGAGGTATGGTGCCTGGGGTATACGGAGCCGGAGGCCGGCTCTGACCTGGCCTCCGCCCAGACCCGCGCCGAGGCCCACGGCGATGTCTACCGAATCTACGGGCGCAAGGTATACACCAGCGGGGCGGAGGATGCCGACTATTGCCTTCTGGTGGCCAGGACCGACCCTGAGGCCCCCAAGCACCGGGGCATCTCCCTCCTCCTGGTGCCCATGCGCGTACCAGGGGTCACTGTGCGCCCCCTGTATAACCTCCTGGGCCTTCACTGGTTCAACGAGGTGATCTTCGATGGGGTGGAGGTGTCCAGGCAGGCCTGCCTAGGGGAGGAGAACAAGGGATGGCAGATCCTCACCTCCGCCCTAGGGGTAGAGCGCATCACCGTCTACCGCGTCTTTCTGCACTGGCGCCTGTTTCAGGGGCTGCTGCGGTGGGCCAGAGGGCGCCATCTGGGCCCCCTGCGGGCCCTGGCCCGCCAGCGGCTGGCCGACCTGGCCATCGGCTTCGAGGTAGCTAGGCTCCTCCTGTACAGGGCTGTCGACGCCTATGGACGGGGGGAGGACTTTCGGGCGAAGGCGGCCATGGTCAAGCTCTTCAACTCCGAGCTGGCCCAGAGGCTTTACCAGGTGGCGGTGGGGCTTCTGGGGCCCTATGGAGCCCTCAGGGAGGGGTCGCCGTGGGCGGTATGGTCGGGGGCGGTGGCCCACGGCTACCTCTCGGCAGTGCAGGAGACCATCGGGGCGGGCACCTCGGAGGTGCAACGGGACCTCATCGCCCTGCGGGGCCTAGGCCTGCCCAGGGGCTAGGCCTCTAGTCGTCGCTTCAGCCGCTCCAGGGAGGTCTCCATGTCGTTTTGGAAGACGCGGTGGAGGAGGAGGGCATCCAGGACGCGGCCCAGCATGCCCATGGGGGGCTCATACTCCACCACCCACTCCAGCCTGGTGACATCCCCCGACTGGGGGAGGATGAAGAACCGCTCCCGTAACGCCAGCCCCCCTTCCCGGACTTGGCGGGCGTAGGTCTCGTTCTGGCGGGACTCGCTCACCACCGTCTCCAGGAGGTAGGAGCGGGGCCCCACCTTGAAAAGCCACCGTTGGACGCTGCCTTGGCTGATGCCGTCGCCTTCCAGCAGCTCTGCCTCCCGCCAGGGTAGGGCCCACTCCACCTGCCTAGCCGGGTCTGCCACCTCGGCAAAGACCCGTGCTGGTGGTGCCTCGATATCGATGTGCTTGCGGATCTTGGGCATAGCGTCCTCCAGCAGGTCGTCGCCAAGAGGGGAGGCTAAGGCCCTGCCGTCTCCCTGTCAAGGCCCGTCCTTGCCCAGTGGAGGATGCGGGCTATAATAAAAGACGGCGAGGCCGGAGTGGCGGAACAGGTAGACGCGGCAGACTCAAAATCTGCTGAGGGGTCGCCCTCGTGCCGGTTCGAGTCCGGCCTCCGGCACCAAGAGGGGATATGCTGAATTCGGGCTGCGGAGTGGTGTAACGGTAGCACAGGGGACTTTGGATCCCTTGGTCCAGGTTCGAATCCTGGCTCCGCAGCCAGCATCGTATGTGCTCCCCGGTAGCTCAATGGTAGAGCGGGCGGCTGTTAACCGCCAGGTTGCAGGTTCGAGTCCTGCCCGGGGAGCCAAAATTAACCTATCCAGGAATCCCTCTTGACCCTTCCCTGTCTGCCCCTTTAAGCGTTAGCGGCTTTAGCGGCTATGGGGTCTTATGTTGTGGCGGAGGGGGTGGGATTCGAACCCACGGTGCCCATGGTGAGGCACACGCGCTCTCCAGGCGCGCCCGTTCAGCCGCTCCGGCACCCCTCCGGTGTGCAAGCCCCTGCCTCTCGTGGCGGAGGGGGTGGGATTCGAACCCACGAGGGGCACGGGGCCCCTAGCGGTTTTCGAGACCGCCCCGTTCAGCCGCTCCGGCACCCCTCCTCTTGGGCCACCAGGCAGATGGCACATCATGAGGCGGTGTCGCCCCTGGCGTGAACGGGGAGTTTTGCCCTTGGCGACTCCCCTCGGGTTCTATTCTAGATTTGGTGGCCAGGCGCCGTCCATCTCCCCCCTAGCGAGCCGGGGGCCTCTCTGGCCCTGGGTAGTGGCGAGGCCACCTCAGCTGTGGCCCCCTGGGGATTGACATGTTGGCCAAGGACGCTATCTTAGTAATTGGCCGCCCGTGCCGAGGTGGCGGAATAGGCAGACGCGCCGCCTTGAGGGGGCGGTGCCCGCAAGGGCGTGCGGGTTCAAATCCCGCCCTCGGCACCAGGTCAGGAGCGGAAGTGGCGCAGCGGTAGCGCGCCTCCTTGCCAAGGAGGAGGTCGCGGGTTCGAATCCCGTCTTCCGCTCCAAATTTTTTTGCCCTCACAAGGGCGGGGTTACCCTAAGGGGGGCGAGGCATAGGTCAAACCACTGGCGCGTTTAGAGGGTGGTCCCTAGCGTGTAGGCCTCAGGGGTTGTTCTTCACCGCTAGGGGGATGCCCGCCACCATCAGCACCAGACGGTCGGCCTGACGTGCCAGCACCTGGTTCACCTCTCCTAGGAGGTCGCGGTATAGGCGGGCCAGGGGAGACTCGGGCACCAGGCCAAGGCCCACCTCATTGGTAATCACCACCAGGTCTAGGGCGCGGGAATATGGGAGCCGACACAGGGCATCGGTCTCCGCTAGGGCCAGTCGGCGCAGCTCCTCCGCCTGCCTTGAGCTGTGGGGCCCTGTCTCCCCTAGCTGGTGATGGAAAAGGTTGCCCAGCCACGTGGTGAGACAGTCCAGCACCACCACCGCCCCGGAAGGGACGCGGGATTCAATGGCCTGGGCGGGGTGCAGGGGCTCCTCAATGGTGACCCACTCAGGAGGGCGCAACTGCCGGTGGCGGCGAATGCGCTGGGCCATCTCCTCGTCCAGGGGCTGGGCGGTGGCCACAAAGAAGACCGGGCGCCCCCTGGCTAGGGTCTGGGCTAGGGCCACACCATAGGCCGATTTACCGCTGCGTGCACCCCCTGTGATCATCGTCAGCGTCATAGTAGCCACCTTCTATCGACGGAGGAGGCGCATAGGAGCAATACGACCGCTTCCCCTAGCTCTATGGCTGCCCCTAGCACGTCGCCCGTCACTCCCCCCAGGCGCCTGTAGGCCAGGAAGGCCACCCCCAGCGCTGCAAGAACAGCTGATACGGCCAGAGAGGGGCCGGCTGGGAAGAAAGGGGCAAGGGCTATGGCCGCTGCCCCAGCGTTGACCCAAAGGGCGGAGCCGAGCCCCACACGGCGCATGACTTCTGCGCCCATCCCTGCAGAGCGGGCAGGGGGGATGATGGCCATGGGTAGGAGGGCCGCCGCCCTACTCAAGGCTGGTGCTAGCGCCAGGGCGCCCATGCGCAGGCGCCCCGGAAGGGGGCTTAGGGCCGACCACTTAAGAAGGAGGAGACCTGCCACCGCCAAAGCGCCAAAAGCCCCCACCCGCGGGTCGGCCATAGCCTCCAGACGCCGCCTGCGGTCGCCGGCCGCCATGAGGCCATCGGCGGTATCCGCCAGCCCGTCCAGGTGCAGGCCGCCGGTGGCGATAGCCCACGCCACCACCACGAGGGCGGCCCTCGGGGCTTCTGGAAGGACATGGCCCAGCAGCCAGTCGAGGCCCATTAGCAAGCCGCCTATCATACCCCCTACTAATGGAAAGAAGAGGGTCGTAGCGCCAGCGGGAGCCGCCAAGGGACGCCTCCCCACGGGAAGCACCGTGAGCAGCCCCAGGGCGTCCAGGAGGGGCCCCAAGGCCCTAAAGCCTATCATCCACCCCTGCCTCTTGGAAGGTGGCCATCTCGTCCACCAGGGCCAGGGCGGCGTCTACTAGGTGCATGGCGAGGCAGGCCCCTGTCCCCTCGCCCAGGCGCATATCCAGGTCCAGCAGAGGGCGGAGGCCCATGGACTCCAGGGCATAACCATGGCCGGGCTCCGCCGAGCGGTGGGATGCCAGGAGGAAGTGGCGCGCCTGCGGGCAGAGGCGCACGGCCACCAAAGCGGCCGCCCCCGAGATGAGGCCATCCAAAATGACCGGCACCCGCTGAGCGGCGCCCTCCAGGATGACCCCCACCAGCCCGGCCACCTCATACCCCCCCACCTTGGCCAGGACGTCTAGAGGGTCCGATGGGTCGGGGCGGTTGATGGCCAGGGCGCGCTCGATGGTCTTCACCTTGTGGCGCAGGGCTTGGTCGTCTAGGCCCGTGCCTCGCCCCGTCACCTGCTCTACTGGCGCCCCGGTGAGGGCGGCTATGATGGCGCTAGCAGCGGTGGTGTTGCCGATGCCCATGTCGCCAGTGGCCAGGAGCTGGGCCCCTCGCCCTATCTCCTCCCGTGCCACCTCCATGCCCGTCTCCACGGCCTGCACGGCCTCCTCCCTGCGCATGGCCGGGCCGTGGGCCATGTTGCGGGTGCCCCAGCCCACCTTTCGTTGTATCAGCCCCGGGGCCTGGGGTAGCTCTGCCGCCACCCCTATATCCACCACCAGGACGTGGGCGCGCGCCTGGCGGGCCAGGACGTTGATGGCCGCCCCGCCTCGCAGGAAGTTGGCCACCATCTGGGCTGTCACCCTCTGGGGATAGGCCGAGACCCCTTCCTCCACCACGCCGTGGTCGCCGGCCATGAGGACCACCGTCCGCCGCTCCAACCGCTGGCGCACTCTTCCCGTGACCCCTGCCAGCCATATGGCCACCTCCTCTAGACGCCCAAGGCTTCCTGGGGGCTTGGTGAGGCGGTCCAGACGTCGCTGTGCCTCCTCCATGGCCGATGCGTCGAGGCTCCCTACGCGCCCGATGACTTGCTCTAGGAGATAGCCCATGGGAAAGGCCCTTTCTGCCTCAAGTGGGCGGGCCCTCTGCACTGGCCACGCCCCTTGCCACCATTATGCACACGCCCTCTTCTCGGGGGCCATAGCCTTGGCCCGATAGGTTTCCTAGCCTGTTGACAAGGTAGTCCAGGGCGTATATCTTTTAGGTGCCATCGACCCCATAGTCAGGGGCGATGAGCTAAGGATGGGCCTCATGTCCCGATCCGCTTGGACCCGCAGACGGCGGGCCGAGACGGCCAGAAGGCTACGCCCATGCCCTCTCGGCCAGCGGGAGGGCCTTTTTTCTCATCCTGCGAGGGAGGGACCGCAGTGAGGACGGTGCTCAAGAGCAAGATCCACCGCGCCCGCGTCACCGATGCCCGCATTGACTATGAGGGCTCCATTACCATCGACCCCCTGCTTATGGAGGCGGCCGACATCTTGCCCTATGAACAGGTGCATGTGCTGGACGTCACTAATGGGGCCCGCCTGGTGACATATGCCATCCCAGGGCGCCCTGGCTCGGGGGAGGTATGCATCAACGGGGCCGCTGCCCACCTGGTGCGGCCGGGCGATGTGGTCATCGTCCTCAGCTACGTGACCCTGCAGGAGGAGGAGGCGCGTCGCCACCAACCCCGCCTGGTATACGTAGACGAGGCCAACCGCATAGTGGAGAGGGCAGGGGCCCACTGAGGGGGTGCAAGCTGGTGTCACGCATAACCACACGCGACCTGAAGGCCATGAAGAGGCGGGGCGAGAAGATCGTCATGCTCACTGCCTACGACTACTCCATGGCCCGCATCTTGGACGAGGCGGGCGTGCACGTCTTGTTGGTGGGCGACTCTCTGGGGATGGTCATGTTGGGCTATGAGAGCACCATCCCCGTGACCATGGAGGAGATGCTGCACCACGTCAAGGCTGTGGTGCGGGGGAGCAGGCGGGCACACGTGGTGGCCGACATGCCCTTCATGAGCTACCAGATAAGCCCGGAGGACGCCCTGCGTAACGCCGCTCGTTTCCTCAAGGAGGGGGGCGCCCAGTCGGTCAAGCTGGAGGGAGGGGAAGAGGTGGCGGAGACGGTGCGTCGCCTCACCCAGGTGGGCATCCCCGTTATGGGGCATCTGGGCCTCACCCCCCAGTCCATCCACCAGCTGGGGGGCTACCATGTGCGGGGCAAGACCAAGGAGCAGGCGGCCAAGCTGATAAGGGACGCCCTGGCTCTGGAGGAGGCGGGGGCATACGCCATCGTTTTGGAGAGCGTGCCTGCCCCCTTGGCCCGCGCCATCACCGAGCGTGTGCGCATCCCTACCATCGGCATCGGCGCCGGCCCGTGGTGCGATGGCCAGGTGCAGGTGTTGCAGGACATCCTGGGCCTCTACCCCGACTTCGTCCCTCGCCATGCCAAGCAGTACCTGCGCTTGGGGGAGCTGACACGGCAGGCCGTGGCCCAGTACGCCGCGGAGGTCCAGGAGGGGTCCTTCCCGGGGCCTGAGCATAGCCACTCCATGGACGAGAAGGTTTTGGAGGAAGTGCTGGCCCTGGCTGGCAGCTAGGCATGCAGGTGGCCCGCACCATATCCCAGATGCGCGAGGCCCGTTCCCATATGTCTGGGACGGTGGGGTTTGTGCCCACCATGGGGTATCTGCACGAGGGACATCTTTCCCTGGTGCGGCGGGCCCGCCAGGAGTGCGAGCATGTGGTAGTGAGCATCTTCGTCAACCCCACCCAGTTCGGGCCGCAGGAGGACTACCAGCGTTACCCCCGCGATGAAGCCCGCGACCTGGCCCTCCTGGAGCCCCTTGGAGTGGACGTGGTCTTCATCCCCACCGCTGACGAGGTGTATCCACCGGGCTTCTGCACCTGGGTGGAGGTGAAGGGCCCCTTGGCCGAGAGGCTAGAGGGGGAAAGCCGCCCCGGCCACTTCCGGGGTGTGGCCACGGTGGTGACCAAGCTCTTTAACATCGTCCAGCCCCATCGTGCCTACTTTGGCGAGAAGGACGCCCAGCAGCTGCGTATCGTCCGCCGCATGGTGGAGGACCTGAACCTGCCGGTGGAGGTCGTCCCCTGCCCCACGGTGAGGGAGCCCGATGGCCTGGCCATGTCCAGCCGCAACACATACCTCTCGCCTCAGGAACGAGAGGAGGCCCTTGCCCTCTATAGGGGGCTCTGTCTTGCTCAGGAGCTAGTCAAGGGCGGCCTGCGCGATGTGGCCGCGCTACGCCACCGCCTGGAGGAGTTCTTCCGTGCTGCCCCTGGGGTGAAGCTGGACTATGTGAGCATTGCCCATCCAGAGACGTTGGAGGAGCTGCAGAGGGTGGAGGGGCCGGCGCTGGTGCTGGTGGCGGCCCGCGTTGGTCCTGCCCGCCTCATTGATAATATGCTCATCGAGCCCTAGCCAGGCCCTCACCCGGGGGCGGTGCTAAAATAGGAGTAGCAAAAGCACCCTGGGAGGCGGATACACCATGGGTGGTCATTCCCACTGGACACAGATCAAGAGGCAGAAATGGGCCAACGATGCCAAGCGGGGCCAGCTATTCTCCAAGCTGGCGCGGGAGATCACCGTGGCCGTCCGCCAGGGCGGCCCCGACCCCGATCTAAACCCCAGGCTGCGCCTGGCCATCGAGCGGGCCAGGGACCACAACATGCCCGCCGACACCATCGAGCGGGCCATCAAGAAGGCTGTGGGCGCCGAGTCTGAGGACGTCCACTATCAGGAGGTACGCTTCGAGGGTTATGGGCCTGGTGGGGTGGCCATCATGATGGATGTCCTCACCGATAACCGCAACCGCACCATCTCCGAGATCCGCCAGGTCCTGACCCGTCATGGTGGCAGCCTGGGGGAGACGGGCTCCGTCAGCTGGCAGTTCGAGATGAGGGGGGCCATCGTCATAGAGGCTGGCCCCGGTCAGGACCCCGATGAGGTAGCTTTGGCGGCCATTGATGCAGGGGCCGAAGACGTCAAGGTGGAGGGACGGCGGGTGGAGGTATACACGTCTCCTTCCCATCTCTCCTCCTTACGGGAAGTTATGGAGAAGCGCGGCTATCAGGTGGCCTCCGCCGAGGTGACCATGGTACCTAAGAACACCGTCCACCTGGACGAGCGAACAGCCGTGCAAGTCCTGCGCCTACTGGACGCCTTGGAGGAGTTGGACGATGTCCAGCGGGTCTATTCCAACGCCGAGTTCCCGGAAGCCGTCCTTGTGGAGTATGCCCAGCGCTGAGCGAGGGGGCAGGGACGTCTCGGGCCTTACGTGTCCTGGGCATCGACCCTGGTAGCGCGGTAACCGGCTGGGGGGTGGTGGAGGACGGCGGGGGGGCTCTACGCCCCCTGGGCTATGGCACCTGGCGCCTGCGGCGTCGTTTCCCCCTCTCTCACCGCCTGCGTCAGCTATACGATGCCATCGCCCAGATTATCGCCATCTACCGCCCCCACGAGGTGGCCGTGGAGGACTTCTTCGTAGGGCATGTGCGGGCAGCCGTGACCATTGGCCAAGTGCGGGCCATGGCCCTCCTCGCCGCCGCCCAGGCCGATATACCAGTCTCCCTCTACCGGCCCCTGGAGGTGAAGAGGGTGGTCACCGGCTATGGCCGAGGCGACAAGGCTCGCATCCAGTCCTCAGTCCAGGAGATGTTGCGCCTGCAGGAGCTCCCCACCCCTGACGATGCCGCCGATGCTCTGGCGGTGGCCATCTGCCACTGCCTCATGCGCCGTCCTGCCCCGTAGGCTAGGGGTCCTGCTGCTACAATGGTCATGGGCATGGGTGTCTTCTCCCAGCTTATCACCCTCATTGGGCCCCAGGGCCAGCGGGAGAGGTTGGAGGCCCTGGTGGACACGGGGGCCACCTTCTCGGCCTTCCCCACCCCCCTTTTGGAGCGACTGGGCATAAGGCCCCACCGGGCCATGCGCTTCCGCCTGGCCGATGGGCAGGAGCAACAATGGCCCCTGGGATGGGCCAGGGTGGAGGTGATGGGCATCGAGGAGCAGGTGCTGGTGGCCTTTGCCCCCGAGGGCGCCCCGCCCATCATCGGCGCCCATACCTTGCAGAGCCTGGGGCTTGTGGTGGATCCGGTGGAGCACAGGTTGATGCCCAAAGAGGGCTACATGCTCTCCCAATTCCAGCTGGTGGCTCCCTTCCAGATGACGGGCGACCAGCCCCAGGCGGTGGAGAAGCTGCTGGAGGGGCTCCAGAAGGGCTACAAGCACCAGACCCTCCTGGGGGTCACCGGCTCTGGCAAGACCTTCACCATGGCCAACGTCATCGCCCGCTGGGGTAGGCCCACCTTGGTCATCTCCCCCAACAAGACGTTGGCCGCCCAGCTCTACGCCGAGTTCCGGGAGTTCTTCCCTCACAACGCCGTGGAATACTTCGTCTCATACTACGACTACTATCAGCCTGAGGCCTATATCCCCCGCACCGATACCTACATCGCCAAGGACGCTGACATCAACGAGGAGATCGACAAGCTGCGCCACGCCGCCACCCGCGCCCTCTTCACTAGACGCGATGTCATCATCGTTGCCTCCGTCTCCTGCATCTACGGATTGGGGGAGCCATCTGAGTACTACGAGTTCGTCCTCCATCTCGAGAGGGGGCAGGCGCACAACCGCCAGCGCGTGCTGCGCAAGCTGGTGGACATGCAATACGAGCGCAACGACTACAACCTCTCTCGTGGCCGCTTCCGCCTGCGGGGCGACTCCCTCACTATCATGCCCGCCTACGAGGAGCTGGCTGTGCGCATCGATTTCTGGGGGGACGAGGTGGAGCGCATCCTGCAGATAGACCCCCTCACTGGCGAGGTGCTAGGGGAGCTGGAGGAGATCGACATCTACCCCGCCAAGCATTTCGTCACCTCCCAGGACAAGCTGGAGGCGGCCATGCGGGACATCGAACGGGAGCTGGAGGAGAGGGTAGAGTGGTTCCGCCGCCAGGGCAAGCTGCTGGAGGCCCAACGGCTATGGGAGAGGACCCGATACGACCTAGAGTGCCTCAGGGAGCAGGGCTACTGCGCGGGCATCGAGAATTATGCCTGCCACCTGGCCCGTCGCCATCGCCCTAAAAACACGTGGGCCGAGCCCTGCGGCTCCACCCCCTGGACCCTCCTGGACTACTTCCCCGACGACTTCTTGATGATCATCGACGAGTCCCACCTGGCCATTCCCCAGATCAGGGGCATGTACAACGGCGATATCTCCCGTAAGCAAACGCTGGTGGACTACGGCTTTCGCCTTCCATCGGCCTTGGACAACCGCCCTCTCAACTTCCAGGAGTTCCTGGGCCACATCAACCAAGTGATATACGTCTCTGCAACTCCCGGCCCCTGGGAGTACGAGGTGTCGGAGCAGGTGGTGGAGCAGCTCATCCGTCCCACGGGCATCCCTGACCCGGAGGTGGAGGTGCGCCCCACCAAAGGGCAGATCGATGACCTCATAGGCGAGATACGAGCGCGAGTGGCGCGGGGTGAGCGGGCCCTGGTCACCACCCTCACCAAGAAGATGGCCGAGGGGCTGGCCGATTACCTCCAGGAGATGGGCATCAAGACCCACTACCTCCATTCCGAGATCGATACCCTGGAGCGGGTGGAGATCCTGCGCGACTTGCGCCTGGGCGTGTATGACGTGGTGGTGGGCATCAATCTGCTGCGGGAGGGCCTCGACCTTCCCGAGGTTAGCCTGGTGGCCATCCTGGACGCCGATAAGGAGGGCTACCTGCGCTCCGAGTGGTCCCTTATCCAGACCATGGGGCGGGCGGCCCGCCATGTAAATGGCAAGGTAATCATGTACGCCGACACCATCACTGAATCTATGCGCAAGGCCATTGAGGAGACGGAGCGTCGCCGCCGCATCCAGCTGGAGTACAATCAGCGCCACGGCATCCAGCCCCAGGCCATTAGGAAGGCCATCCGCGACCTCACCGACCGGGTGCGCAAGGTGGCCGAGGAGCGCCCCGTGTGGCAGGCAGGCCCCATGCCCAAGGACGAGCTGGCCCGTCTCATCAAGGAGCTGGAGAGGCAGATGAAGGAGGCGGCCCGCAACCTGGAGTTCGAGAAGGCGGCCGCCCTGCGTGACCAGATCTTCGAGCTGCGCCGCGACCTGTTGTCTGCCGAGGATGGACTCAAGGCCATCGACTCTCTGAGGCGCGGCCGCAACCCTTGGCAGTGAGCCTAACCCATCCTCTCCGCCACCACCCAGGCCAAGCGCTGGGTGAATAGGAAGGTATCGTCGGCCACCTGGATATTGAGGCCGCCGATGTCCGCCTCCTGGCCTCCCGTCAGCAGGCGGCGGATGGCCTCCACCCGCTGGGGCGAGGGCCGAGCCCCCCTGAGCCATTCGTGGAACTCTCGCTGCAGGTCCACCAGTTGCAGCCGCCGCACCAGGAACCCTGCCTCCCCCAGAAGGTGCACCAGCTCGCTCAGGCGGAAGTATCGAGGATGGGAGCGGTCACGAAGCCGCTCCAAGCGGTCCTGATAGCGGGCCCGCACCTCCTGCTCGTGGGCTACCGTCTCTTCCAGGGCCAAAACCCCTGCCGGACGGCACACCCGCCACATCTCTAGCAGCAGCTCCTTAGGCCAAGGCACGTGGTGGAATGGGATGCCACAGGTGACGAGATCGAACCGCTCGTCAGGCACTGGCAGCTCTGGGGAGGTGGTAGAGGCAGCGAGCATAAAGACGTTGGGGCGGCCTCGCAGGCGAGGGGGTGCCTGCTGGTGATCCCTGAGCACCGTCACCACCTCCTGCACCCGCAGGGAGAAGGCCCAGGCCATGACGCCGGCGCCGGTCCAGACGTCCAGCACCGATGCGCCTTTGGGGGGGGCGACGAAGGAGACGAACCGCCGCAGGCGGCGGGGGTCGGCCACCGCCGGCGACACCACCATACCCATGCTTATAGTTTAGCCCGCCCGCAGGAGATGTTGCTGGGCCAAAAAGTCCAGAAGGCGTTGGGCCAGGGCTTCCGGCGGTCCCGTCACCAGGCCGGCGGCTGGCCGTCCTCCGCCCAATAAGGGAAAAAGCCGCTCCCACGGGGAGGGCGATTCCTTTACCACGTATGGGCCCAGGCTTATAGGCTTGGGGAGCCCCAGCCGTAACACCTTCACCCGTCCCGCTCCCTCCTCGGCCAGCCCCAGCTCATGGACGGACCACTGGGCGATAGGCCGAGTGGCAACCCGCATCCTCTCCCTCAGGGAGGGATAGGGGAGGGTGGCGGCTCCTGCCCTTATGGCCAAAACAGCCGGCAGGCCACAGCGCACCAAAGCTCTCCGTCCTCCAGCCTGCCACCGCAACGCCCATAGCTGGCCATGGTCCACTGCCGCCTCTAGGACGTGGGCAATGCACGGCCAGCCCAGGAGCTGGGACAACTGATAGGGCACGGCACCTGTCTCCCCTTGGATGGAGCGCTCCCCGCACACTACCAATTGGGCCTGAAGGCGGTAGGCCACCTGGGCCAGGGCGAGGGCGGTGGCCAAGACGTCGGCCTCACAGGAGAGGCCCCTGACCCAGAGGGCTTCGTCGGCCCCCAAAGCCAGGGCCAGGCGGAGGGTCTCTTCCGCCCCTGCATCCTCTCCCACGGTGACCGCCCACACCTTCCCGGTGTTGGCCTTGAGGCGGACACCCAGGGCCAAGGCAGCCGCGTCAGCCGGTCCTATGGTACGGGATGCCTTGTCCACCCGTCTGTAGTCCAGGGGGGACTCGGGATCAGGCCCTGTGGCCAGGCAGACCATCACCTGAGCGCCGCGGCCGCCAGAGGGGACATGGGGGCTGCCGAACGGAGGAAGGGGACGCTGACGTAGCCTGGTCAAGGCTGCCTCCAGGACTTGCCGGGCATCCCCCACTAGGCCCAGTTGGGCTAGGGCGAAGATGGGAGCGCCAGGATCGTTGTTGATGGCCACCACCTCTTGTGCCCCCTGCATCCCTACCAGGTGTTGACTGGCTCCTGATATGCCGCAAGCGATATACAAGCGAGGGGCGATGGCGTGCCCTGAGCTACCTATCTGCCGGTCCTTGGACGCCCACCCGGCGTCCACCGCCGGCCGGGAAGCGGCCACCGTCCCCCCGATGTAGGAGGCCAGCTCCCACAGCAGACGGAAGCCCTCGGGGCCTCCCATTCCCCTCCCGCCCGCCACCACCACATCGGCCTCTGTTACCTCCATGGCCTCTGGCCCCAGGTGCCACTCCTGAGCCACTTCTGGGCAAGGGGCATGTGCTGGTGGCTCTCCTCTTATCGTTGTGGTGGGCCCCCTTTCCCCTACCGCCTCACGGCCGCGCAGGGCCTCTAGGCAGAAGGAGGCCGCTACCGTCTCCCCTTGGGGTCCCAACAGCAGGCAGGAGGCCCGCCGGCCGTAGGCCGGGCGCAGGGCCTGTAGCTCGCCTGCCTGGCCCACCTCTAGGCGGGAGCACTGGGCCAATAGCCCCAGGCGCAAGGAGGCGGCCACCCTGGCTGCCACCTCCTCGCCCAAGGGGGAGGCAGGGACCAATAAGGACTGTGGCCTTACCTGTTCCATCAGGTGGGCCAAGGCTGCGGCCACCTCTGGGCCCGTCAGGCCCACCTCTGGCCACTGGCAGGCCCAGGTGCACGGCCATGGGCCACCGCCCACCCCAACCTCCAGGGCCACGCTGGCTCCTCCCATGGCCTGGGCCAGGGAGGCGGCTACCGCCGCTAGCCCCTGTCCCTCGGCCTCCGGCCAGAACCACACCTCGTTCCCTAGCGTCACGCCTCCCCGGAATATATCCAGCACCCCGCCCCTGTCAAGAGAACTCCACCTTCCCCATCTGTAGGGCATAACCCGACCTAAAGGTGGGGATTTTACTCAATTGACCTGCGCGTCAAGGTGGCGTAGCCTATTGGCGCTCATAAGTGAGCGGATGATGTTACACAGGCTGTTCACCCCCCTGCGCATCGGTGAGATCGAGGTGCCCAACCGCATCTTGCAGACGGCCCATGCCAAGTCCTTTGAGGACCATGTGCTAGCAGGGCCTGAGGAGGGGTCTTATGCCCTGCCTGGAGAGCGGAACCTTTACTACCACGTAGAGAGGGCCAAAGGGGGGGCTGGCCTGCTCATCATGGAGTATCAGATGGTGCACCCCACCTCCACGGGGGGCATCCACTACTTGGCCCACGCTTATAGGGAGGAGATCGTCCCCCGCTACCGGCGCATCGCCGAGGCGGTGCATGCGCAGGGGACGGGCACCAAGATCTTCGCCCAGATATGCCATGTGGGCATGCACACCAGGGGCGACCAGATAGATCACTACCACCAGGTGTGGGCCCCCTCCTCCGTCCCAGGGCTAGCGGAATACGGGCTCTACCACCTTCTGCCCAAGGAGATGGAGCCTGAGGATATCCAGGCGGTCATCGAGGGGTTTGTTCGCGCGGCCCGCCACGTCAAGGCTGGGGGGCTGGACGGGGTGGAGGTGCACGCTGCCCACAGCTATCTCTTGGGGCAGTTCTTGAGCCCTATAAGCAACAAGCGCACCGATGATTATGGAGGGAGCCTGGAGAATCGGTGTCGGCTGACTCTGGAGGTCATCGACGCGGTGCGGGCCGAGGTGGGCCCCCACTTCCCTGTGGGGGTGCGCATCAGCGGCGATGAGTTCGCCCCCGGCGGGCTCACCATGTCGGAGACGGTGGCCATCGCCAAGGTCCTGGCGGCCACGGGCAAGCTGGACTGGATCAGCGTCAGTGCCGGCGCATATTGGAGCGTGGCCCCTGTCATCGTGGGCTCCATGGCCTTTCCCCGGGGTTCATCGTCCATTTGGCGGCGGCCGTCAAGCAGGCGATGGACGTCCCTGTCTTCTGTGTGGAGCGCATCACCGACCCGATGATGGCGGAGCGGATCTTGGAGCAGAAGCAGGCGGACATGGTGGGGATGACGCGGGCTCTTCTTGCTGACCCCGAGCTGCCCCGCAAGGCACAGGAGGGACGCCTGGACGACATCCGCCGCTGCATTGGCTGCCTCTTCTGCGTGCAAAGGCTTTGGCACAACCTTCCCCTGGCCTGCGCCGTCAATCCGGCGGCGGGGCGGGAGAAGTGGTTGGGCATTGGCACCTTGCAGCGCACCCCCTCCCCCAAGCGAGTGATGGTGGTGGGGGGAGGTCCTGCCGGCCTCAAGGCGGCAGAGGTAGCTGCCCGCCGGGGCCATAACGTCACCCTCTTCGAGGAGCAGGACGCCCTGGGCGGGCAGGTGCGGCTGGCCGCCCGCCAGCCCACCCGTGCCGATATCGAGGACGCCGTCCAGCACCTGGAGGTGCAGGTGCGCAAGTTGGGCGTGCGGGTGGTCACTGGCCATCGGGTGACTGCAGAGGAGGTGCTGGCCCAGGCCCAGCAATGGGACGCCATTGTGGTGGCCACCGGCTGCCGGCCTGTCCCCACCTTCTTCTACCCCTCGCGCCTGGAGCAGCAACCCATCCCAGGGGCTGACCGGCCCAACGTCCTCTCGGCTTGGGATGTCCTTTCGGGCAAGACCCCACCGGGGCCGAGGGTGGTGGTCATAGACCAGGACGGGCACTGGCGGGCGGCGGGCACCGCCGAGTATCTGGCCGACCGCGGCTTTCAAGTGACGGCGGTCACCTCCCTGGCCAGCGTGGGGTACCACCTGCTCCCCATGGAGCTGCAGCTCCTTGTCCCCCGCCTCCTGCTGAAGGGCGTACATATCCTCACGTCCCAGGAGGTGGTGGCTATCGATGGAACCAGTGTGCATGTGCGTCACATGTGGACAGGGCAAACGCAACAGCTAGAGGCCCATGGGGTGGTGGTCATCACCGGTCGTCGCCCCAACGACGAGCTCTACTTCGCTCTAAAGGGGAAGGTGCGGGAGCTGCATCGCATCGGCGATTGCCTCGCCCCTCGGACCCTGGAGTACGCCATCTGGGAAGGGGAGATGGTGGGGAGGTCCCTATGAGGCTAGAGGCGGGACTGGGCCTATGGGGCATGCAGGCTTTCATCCTCCACCCCCGTCATCACGTGAAGCTATACCAGGAGATGGTGGAGGAGGCGAGGTGGGCAGATGAGCTAGGATTCGATGCCCTCTGGCTCACCGAGCACCACGTCTGGTTCGACGGCTATGTCCCGCAGCTCCTGACGGCTGTGGGGGCCGTGGCCGCGGCCACCTCCCGCATCCGCATTGGCACCTCTTGCCTACTCTTGCCCATGCACGACCCCTTGCGGGTGGCGGAAGCGGCGGCCATGGCCGACATCGTCTCCGGCGGCCGGCTGGAGCTGGGGGTGGCCGTGGGCTATCGGGACTTGGAGTTCGACACCTTCGGCATCGCCCGCAGCCAGAGGGCCAGCCGCATGGAGGAGATGCTGGACATCCTCCATCTGGCCTGGACGGAGGAGCGGTTCTCCTATCAGGGGCGTCACTTCCAGTACAAGGACGTGCGCCTCACCCCTAAGCCCATTCAGCGCCCCATCCCCATCTGGATGGGGGGTGGGCCCCGGCAGTGGTGCGGCGGGCAGGGAGGCGGCGCCTGCACCTCATGGGGGCCCGCCCTCAGGACTGGCACCACTATGAGGAGGCGGCCCGTCAGGCCGGCCACGATCCCCAAGGCATCAAGATGACAGTGGGCGGCGATGTCTGGGTAACGGAGGACGAGGAGGAGGCCAAGGCCTTTATCCGGCCCATCGCCAAGTACCTCTACTACGACCAGCTGGGGGGATGGGGATTCTTCGCCGACCCCGTCTTGGGGCAGCCCATCGCCTTCGACCGCCCAGACCTGCTGAAGGGCATCGCCGATGCCATGGCAGAAGGGGCCATGGCCGGGCGCCCAGAGACGGTGCGGGAGCAGCTGCGGCAGCGCCTCCAGCAATGTCCCCCAGGGGTGATCCCTCACCTATTTATGCGCATCCGGTTCGACACCGCCCCCCGGGACAAGATGCGCCGCTGCATGGAGCTGTTGGCCAGAGAGGTCATCTCGCCCCTGCGGGAGGAATGGGAGGGTAGGCCATGAAGTTCGGCCTGGGGCCCTATTGGCTTGAAGCAACGGACCATCACCGGCGGTTCCGGGAGATGGTGCAACAGGCGCTTCTCGCCCAGGAGTGCGCCTTTGACTCCGTATGGCTTGGTGAGGCCCACTTCACGGGCCAAGGTTGCTGCCCTCATCCCTTCGTGCCTGCTGCCGCCCTCGCCGTCCAGGCCGACGCCCTGCGTATCGGCGTTCTTTGCCATCTCTCCCTAGTGCATCCTTCCTATGTGGCGGAGGACGCTGTGACAGTGGACAACATCAGCAACGGACGTCTTCTCATGGCCTTGGCCTTGCCCTGGCGACCACAGAAGGCCGAGGGATACGGGCTAGACCCCACCGAGGCCCTCGCGCGCTTCTGGGAGGGGGTGGAGGTGCTCCGACACGGCTGGGCGCCACAGCCCTTCGCCTTCCAAGGACAGCACTACCGCATACCGGCTAGACTCCCAGCCAACCGCCCGACTGGGGATGCGGTCTCCCTTACCCCCAAGCCAGCCCGAGTCACCACACCCCTTTGGGTGGCGTCCCAAGATGGGCTGGTGGTGGAGGCGGCCCGTCGCCGCATGCCCATCTTGGGCCTCCCTTGGCAGGGCCTCGATGAGCTGGCCTACCCTTTCCAAATGTACAAAGGGGCCTTGGGGGATGTGCCACCTGACCACATATATGCTTTGGCACGCATCGTTTGGGTCGAGAGGACGTCCGCAGGGGCCAGAAGGTCCCTGGAGGAGGCTTTGCCAGGACTGGCTGAAGTATGGCAAGAGATGTTGGGCGTCGCCGCAAAGGATGTGGGCCATCTGCGAGAGGCGGCCATATGTGCCGATGTAGAGGAGTGCATCGCCCAAGTGCGGCGTTACCAAGAGGCCTTGGGCCTTAACTATCTTGTCTGTTACATGGCGCTGCCTGGGCTCCCTCACCGACGCGTCCTCCAAGCCATCGAGCTGTGGGGCAAGGCCGTCATCTCCGAGTTCCGCATGGCCCACTTCCCGGCCCAGATCCGTCAGCGGTTCCTGGAGGATGCTTACGGCTGGAGGAGGGAGCTTTGGCCCCGCTTCGAGGAGGTGTCGGAGCCTTGAGCTGGCAGGAGCGCTACGCTGACAAGGTGTGCACGGCCCAGGAGGCGGTGGAGCTGGTACAGGATGGGGACCTGGTAGTCTTCGCTTTGGGGGCGGGAGGCGAGCCTCTCAACCTAGGATTCGCCCTGGCCCAGCGCATGGGCCAGCTGCGGGATGTGGTGGTCTTTCACGCCGTGCCCAATGCCCCCTACCCCTGGTTTCAAGGGGGCGGTTTTGAGGTGCGATGCAGCTATGTAGGTCCCTTCGACCGCCCCTTTTCCCAGGAGCGCAAGGTAGACTTGGTGCCCTGGTCCTATGGCACCCAGTTGCGCCAGGAAGAGGGCGAGCGGTGGGGGGCCTATACCCGCCCCGACGTCTTCCTGGCGAAGGTCTCCCCACCCGATGAAGAAGGGTGGTGCAGCTTCGGCCACAGCGTATGGTACTCCCCCACCTGTGCGCGCAACGCCCGCACCGTCATCGCCGAGGTGGATCCATCCTTCATACGCACCTATGGCGACAACCGCGTCCACGTCTCGCGCATCGCCCGCCTAGTGCCGGTGGAGCCCTTGGACTTGCGGCGCGTCCAGTTCCCGCCCGTGGCCGAGGAGGAGGAGCGGGCGGCGGAGGTCATCGGCGCCTATACGTCGGAGCTGGTGCGGGACGGCGATACCATCCAGGTGGGGGTGGGGTTGGCCTCCCAGGCCGTCCTGGAGTTCCTAGAGGGGAAGCACGACCTGGGTGTCCACAGCGAGCTTATCTTCACCCAGATGGTGGAGCTGGTGCAGAAGGGGGTCATCACCGGCGCCCGCAAGGGCATCCACCAGGGCAAGGTGGTGGGCACCTGCTTCGTCCTATGGCCGGGGACGGAGCGCCAGAGGCAGGCTGCTGCCTTCATGCATGAGACTCCCACCTTCGAGCTGTACGACATCGGTTACATCGCCCACGTCAGGACCATCATGGCCCACGATAACTTTGTGGCCATCAACAGCGCCCTGGCCGTGGACCTCACGGGCCAGGTATGCATCGATTACTTGGGGCCCCAGCCCTACAGCGGCACCGGTGGAGCCCTTGACTTCTGTGTGGGGGCCAACTTCAGCCGCGGTGGCCGAAGCATCCACTGCCTGCTTTCCACCGCTCAGAGGGGGCAGATATCTCGCATCGTCCCCCAGTTCCCCGAGGGCACTGTAGTGAGCATCCCCCGCAACTATGTGGACATAGTGGTCACCGAGTATGGTGTGGCCCGCCTTCAGGGGAAGAGCGTGCGGCAGCGGGCCCAGGAGCTCATCGCCATTGCCCATCCCGACTTCCGCCCGGAGCTTAGGAAGGCGGCCCAGAAGCTCTTCTGGCCATGAGGAGGTGAGGTATGAAGGCTATCGATGTCCATCTCCACGTGGGGGCCCGCGGCCAGACGGTGGAGGCAGAGACGGAGACAGCCCAGCTCTATCGTCGCAACGACGTCTTGGGCCTGCCCATCGCCTGGGACGAGGAGACCCGCACCGGCGCCCCGCCCATCAGCAACGACTTCGTGGCCCAGGTGGTGCGCGCCTATAACGATGTGTTCCCCACCGGTTGGGCCTGTGTCGACCCCTGGAAGGGGAAGGCGGCCCTGCGGGAGGTGGAGAGGGCGGTGAGGGAGCTGGGGCTTATCGGCGTCAAGTTCCAGGCCGCCGCCCAGCAGTTCTTCGCCAACGACCGTCGCTTCTACCCCCTCTGGGACCTCTGCCAGAGCCTGGGATGCCCCGTCCTCTTCCACACAGGCACCACTGCCTACGGGGCGGGAGCGCCCGGTGGGGGAGGTATCAAGCTCAAGTACACGCGCCCCATCCCCTATCTAGACGATGTGGCGGCCGATTTCCCCCGCCTCACCATCATCGCCGCCCATCCCTCCTGGCCATGGCAGGAGGAGATGCTGGCTGTGGCCTTGCACAAGTCCAACGTCTACCTCGAGATCTCCGGGTGGTCGCCCAAGTACTTCCCCGATTCCCTGAAGCGGGAGATAAGAGGCCGTCTCCAGGACAGGGTCATGTTCGGCTCCGATCACCCCTTCATCCCCTTGGAGCGATGGCTGCGGGACTTCGAGCAAGAGGGATACCCGCAGGAGGTGGTGGAGAAGGTCCTTTATAAAAACGCCCTACGCATCCTGAGGTTGTCACTGCAGGAGGGGAAAGAGGCATGAGGGAGGAGTTGGAGGAAGAGCGAAGGGGACGGGTGGCCATCCTCACCATCAACCGGCCCCACCGTCTCAACGCCCTCAGCCCGGAGCTGCTCACCGCCATGGGGGACAAGCTCCGGCAGTGGGCCCAGGAGGGGGAGGTGCGGGCGGTGGTCATCAGGGGTGCGGGGGGCAAGGCCTTCTCCGCCGGCTACGACATCGGGCGCATTGGTCAGACGCGGGGCGACCCTCTGCGCTATGGGCTGGAGGCGGTGCAGGAGTTCCCCTATCCCGTCATCGCTGCCATAAGGGGGTTTGCTATCGGGGCTGGGCTGCACTTGGCCGTGGCCTGCGACCTACGCATCGCCTCTCCCAGCGCCTGCTTCAGCATGCCCCCGGTGCGCCTAGGCATCGTCTACCCCATCGAGGGTTATGAGATGTTCGTACGTACCATAGGGCCGGCGGCGGCCAAGGCCCTGTTCCTGACAGGGCGCCAGTTCACCGCCCAGGAGGCCCTGCAGATGGGGCTCGTCCACCTGGTGGAGCCTGAGGAGTCGCTGGAGGAGGAGGTGATGGCCCTGGCCCAGGAGTTGGCCGAGGAGTGCGCTCCTGGCTGTGCAGGCCACTAAGTTCATCATCAACCGTCTGGCCTTGGGGCCCCTCTCGCCGGAGGATGTGGCCCGTGCCCGTCAGTTGATGGTACAGGCCTTCCAAAGCGAAGATGCCCGCGAGGCCCAGGCCGCCTTCGCCGAAAAGCGCAAGCCCCGGTTCAGCGGGAGGTAGTCGCCATGGAGGAGGCTCTAGCAGGTGTGCGCGTCCTGGACCTGACCCAGGCCCTGGCCGGACCCTATGCCACTATCCTCCTAGCTGACCTGGGGGCAGAGGTCATCAAGATAGAACGTCCTGGCTCCCGCCGTCAGATCCAAGGCCCCTTCTCCTATCGGGGGATGGACGCCTACTTCATCGGCGTCAACCGTAACAAGAAGAGCGTGGCCTTGGACCTGAAGCACCCACGGGGCCGTGAGGTGTTCTACGACCTGGTGCGGGTGAGCGATGTGGTCATGGACAACTTCCGGCCGGGCGTCACCAAAAAGCTGGGTGTGGATTATGAGAGCCTATCAGCCATCAACCCCCGCATCATCTGCACATCCATAACTGGCTATGGCAGCGTGGGGCCGTACCGTCATCGGCCCGCCTACGATCTGGTGGTGCAGGCCATAAGTGGGGCCATCTCCATCACTGGCCATCCTGGGCAACCGCCGGCTCGTAACGGGGTGGCGGTGGCCGATCAGGGGGCGGGGTTCGTGGCCGCTGCCGCCACCATCGCTGCCCTCTACCGTCGCCAGCAGACAGGCAGGGGCCAGAAGGTGGAGACGAGCCTGCTTGAGGCCATGATGTACCAGCTGGCCTATGAGATAGCCTTCTACACCATCTCCGGCATCATGCCCGAGCCCATAGGATGTAAGCACCAGATGGTGGTCCCTTACAACGTTTATCAGGGCTCCGATGGTCGTTATTTCGCCCTGGCCGCTTCCTTCCTCTTCCGCCAGGTGTGTGAGGCCATCGGCAGGCCGGAGCTGGTAGAGGACGAGCGGTTTAACCGCCCCGATCGGCTTTTGCAGAACCGGGAGGCCCTGGAAGAGGAGCTGTCGGCCACCTTTCGCACCCGTCCCGCCCATGAGCGGGTGCGCATCCTGCAGGAGGCGGACATCCCTTGCGGCCCCGTCAACAACCTGCAAGAGGCCATCGATGACCCGCAGGTGCAGGCGACGCAGATGGTGGTCTCCGTGCCGCACGTCTTGGGTGGGGAGGTAAGGCTGGTTGGGGTGCCGGTGCAGATGTCCGGCACTTCCCACCAGAGGCGACATGAGTTCACATCTCCCCCAACTCTGGGCCAGCACACGGAGGAGGTACTGACCCAGGTGCTAGGATACGGGCGGGATCGCATCGAGGAGCTGCGGTCCCAGGGGGTGATAGGGTGAGCGAGGGGGGTGACTACGTCTTCCGCTATCCCTTGGTCACCGGCGGGCGTGATCCTGTCTACCATAACCCCCTTGTGGAGATGATCCGCGTCTTGCTGGAGTCCCTCCTCGATGTAGTGGTCCTCACTTACGGGGGGAAGGAGGTGAAGGCAGACGGGTTCCGTCTCCTGGCCCGCCCCGAGGAGGAGTTTCGCATCTTCGGCCCGCGCCCCAGCCTAGATGGCCAGGAGCGCCCCAATCTGCAGAGCGTCCGCAACGCCGCCCTTTACGAGCCGCGCATCGTCCTCATCGAGCGGGCCCTGGCGGCCATCCTCTCGGTTGTAGAGCTGGAGGGGGAGGAGGGGCCGGTGTCCGTCTCTGGCTTCCGCCTGCGTGACCCTCGCCACTGGCTCATGCCCTCCGCTGGCGACCCCCTGGAGGTCTTCGGCTATGCCGCCACTAGGTGCAACGTGGACTGCTCCTTCTGCTATCTGAAGGGGGACCCGCCGGACCTGGCGCTGGTGAGCCCTCGGCGCAAAGCCGCCGCCGAGCTAGCCGAGATGATGACCCGCTTGCGCTACTTCGACCCTGAGGCTGGCCGCGCCCTCTTCCCCGCCTGGGGGGAGATCAGGGAGGCCTTGGCTCACCCCCATATCCTCACCGTCCTCAAGGCGTTACGCCAGAAGACCCTTCGGCCCTTCCGGATCTATACGTCGGGGCGGGCCCTCACCAGGGAGGGGTGAAGGAGCTGGCCGGCTTTGGCCCCCTTTACATCTACCTCTCCCTTCACTCCGCTAGCCCCGATAGGCTTTCGCGCCTGGTGCACAGGGCGCGCCCTGAAGTGCAGCTGGCCGCCCCCCGTTTCCTGCAGGAATACGGCATCCCCTATGCCATAGCCCTGGTGCCCTGGCCCCAGGACGGCCTTGCCCCCATGCTGGAGGACCTGCAAGAGACCATCTCTCACTTCGACCAATACCAACCTCATTTGTTCCAGGTGCACCTGCCGGGATACACTCGCTACTACTCTTCCGTCCCCCTCTTCGACCACGAGGAGGTGTGGGGGGCCATTGTGACCATGGTGCGGAAGTTGCGGCAAGAGGTCCGCTCCCCCATTGTGGCCATGCCCACCATGTACGAGGAGACGCGGTTCGAGGGTGTGCGCAACCAGGCCCGCATCATCGGCCTGGTGCCCAACTCCCCAGCTCAGCGCGCTGGCCTGTCCCCAGGGGACCTCATCGTAGCTGTGGGCGCCGCCGCTGTGCGCAACCGGCCCCAGGCCCGCGACCTGCTGGCCCTGGCCAGGGCCCATGGCAAGCCCTTCCCCATGGTCGTGCGAAGGGGAGAGAAAGACCTGGTGGTGACCATAGACCCCCAAGACCATGGTTATCCCTACGATCCCCATGTCGACCGCCATCTGGGTGTCATCACCATGGGGATGGGGTTCCGCACCCGCTATGTGGAGGCCCTACGCGACCTCATCCAGGAGCGGGGGGCCCGCCATGTCCTCTTCCTCTCCTCTCGGTTGGTGCGCCCGTATTTCGAGGACGCCCTGCGGGAGGTGGGCCTCATCGATGCCACAATGGTGCGTTTGGACATCGTGGTTCCCGAGAACCGCTACTTCGGGGGCAACATCATCCTAGGCGACCTGCTAGTGGTGCAGGACTTCATCGACCACATCCGCGACTACCTGGCGCGAGGTAACCCGCGGCCGGACCTGGTGGTCATCCCCTCCACCCCCTTCGGCCTGGGGGCATGGCGCCGCGACCTCACCGGCCGCCCATATATGGACATCGAGAGAGCCACGGGGGTCCCGGTGGCCTTACTGGAATGCGAGAGGATTTATGAGTAGGAGGTGGTGCCTGTGTCCCACAAGCGGCCTATCCGCGTCCTCATCGCCAAGCCCGGCCTGGACGGCCACGACCGGGGGGCCAAGGTGGTGGCTTTAGGGCTGCGTGACGCCGGCTTCGAGGTAATATACTCCGGCATCCGCCGCTCACCGGAGGAGATAGTGGAGGAGGCCTTGCAAGAGGACGTGGACGTGGTGGGCCTCTCCTGTCTTTCCGGGGCCCACAAGGCCCTCTTCCCCCGCGTGATAGAGGAGCTGCGTAAGCGCGGCCTCCACCACGTGTTGGTCATCGGGGGCGGCGTCATCCCCAAGGAGGACATCCCGTACCTGAAGGAGAAAGGTATAGCCGAGGTGTTCCTCCCCGGAACCCTCATTAGCCAGATAGCTGAGTTCATCCGCGCCCATGTCCCCCAGGCTGCCCCTTCTCAAGCCCAGGAGGAAGGCTGATAATTGGAGCAAACCTCGGAGGAGGTGGTTAGAGATGTGTGAGTGGGACGAGAGGGATGAGCTAAAGAGGGAGCGCCAGCGCTGGGAGGAGACCACCCTCCGGCGCAACCTAGAGCGGCTGGGGCTGGAGAGGTCGCCTGTCCGCCTTTACACCCCCCTGGACGTGAAGCCCAAGCGGTACATGGAGCGTTTGGGCTTTCCCGGCGAGTACCCCTTCACGCGGGGCACCTATGCCGTGCCCCTCATGGCCACCGCATATGGGGGGGATGCCATGGGCGTCCGTCCCACGGCGAGCGTATATGCCGGCTACGGCACCGCCGAGGACACCCGTGATTTGTGGCGACAGGAGCGGCGGCGGGGGGCCAACGTGGCCTTCGACCTCCCTACCCAGTGCGGCTACGACTCCGACCACCCCATGGCCGAGGGGGAGGTGGGGCGGGTGGGGGTGGCCATCGATACCTTGGCCGACTTCGAGACCTTACACGAGGCCTTCGATGGCATCACCACCCTGGATCGTATGGCCTCCAACTTCACCATTAACGCCCCTTGCAACATCATCCTGGCCATGTACTTCGCCCTGGCCGAGAAGAAGGGTGTGCCCTGGAGTAAGCTGCGCGGCACCCCCCAGAACGATATCCTTAAGGAGTTCGCTGCCCGCGGCACCTACATCTTCCCCCCAAGGCCTTCCATGCGCATGATCCGCAACACCATCACCTTCTGCCACAAGTACGCCCCGGAGATGAACGTCATCAGCATCTGCGGCTACCACATGCGGGAGGCAGGGGCGACGGAGGTCCAGGCCTCAGGTTTCACCTTCGCCCACGCCATAGCCTATGTGCAGCTGGGGGTGGATGCTGGCCTGGATGTGGACGAGTTCATACCCCGCTTCACCTTCCTGGACTTCGGCGGGGGTATGGACTTCTGGAGGGAGATCGCCCGTGCCCGTGCCAACCGCCGCATCTGGGCCCGTATCATGAGGGAGCGGTTTGGGGCCAAGAACCCCCGCTCCTGGATCATGCGGGGGGGAGACTCCATCTTTGTGGGCCCCAGCTGCTATACCCTCCAGCGGCCCCTCAACAACCTCATCCGTGGTGTCATCGGTGGCATCGCCAGCTATCTGGCCACCGGGTTCGGTACCGGCGGCGTGCCCTGGGACGAGCCCCTGGGCCTGGGCCACAGCTATGAGGCGCGCCAGCTCACCCTAGATGCCACCCGCATCATGCGGTTCGAGGCTAAGTTGGGAGAGGTAGTAGACCCCCTGGCCGGTTCCTACTTGGTGGAGGCCGTCACCGATGAGGTGGAGGAAGAGATCTGGGACGTCATCCGCAAGGTGGATGAGATAGGGGGGGCAGTGGAGGCCATCGAGACGGGCTACACCCTGCGGGAGATCGCCCGCAGCGCCTATGAGCAGCAGCGGCAGCTGGAGACAGGGGAGCGGGTTATCGTGGGGGTCAACAAGTTCACGGGCGAGAACGAGATAGAGGTGATACCTCCACGCCTGGTGCCCCACCCCTACGACCCTAAGCGGCTGGAGACGGCCGAGGAGCGACAGAAGGCCAAGCTCAAGAAGATAAAGGAGGAGCGGGACCAGGCCCGCGTCAACATGGCCCTTAAGGCCATCCGCGAGGCGGCCAAGAACGAGAAGGAGAACCTCATCCCCTACTTCATCGATGCCGTCAAGGCCTACTGCACTATCGGCGAGATCTGCGATGTGCTCCGCGACGTTTTCGGCGTCTGGGAGCCCAAGGGGGTGATCTGAATTGGAGTTCCGGGATTCCCCAGAGGACGCCGCCTTCCGTCGAGAGGTCCGCGAGTTTTTGGCCCAGGAGCTCCCCAAGGGCTTTGGCCGCTCTGGCGAGGAGCACGAGCTTTGGGACGGCATCGACCGCTACGGATTTTTCAAGGAGTGGACCAAGAAGCTGGCCCGCAAAGGCTGGATCGCCCCCCACTGGCCCAAGGAGTACGGCGGGGCCGGGCTCACCGTCATGCAACAGTTCATCCTCAACGAGGAGTTTGCCCGCGCCCGTGCCCCCAGGCCCGGCGGCGTAGGGGTCAACTATGCCGGCCCCACCATCATCCTCTTCGGCTCGCAAGAGCAGAAGCAGGAACACCTGCCGGGCATCCTCTCGGGGGAGGTCATCTGGTGCCAGGGGTTCTCGGAGCCCGAGGCGGGGTCGGACCTGGCCAGCCTCAAGACGCGAGCCCAGCGAAGGGGCGATGACTACATCATCAATGGCCAGAAGATCTGGACATCTGGTGCCCAGTTCGCCCACCGCATGATCCTGCTGGCCCGCACTGACCCCGATGCCCCTAAGCACAAGGGCATCTCCTACTTCCTCCTGGACATGAGATCGCCTGGGGTCACAGTGCGGCCCCTTTATAACATGGCCGGCGTGCCAGGCTTCAACCAGGTGTTTTTTGACAACGTGCTGGTGCCCAAGAAGGACCTGCTGGGCGAGGAGAACATGGGCTGGTATTACGCCACTAAGACGTTGGACTTCGAGCGCTCGTCCATAGGGGCAGCCATGGCCCAGCAGAACCTGCTGGAGGACATCCTGGAGTTGGTGCGTCACCGTAAGGGTCCCCTGGGATGGGTGCCGGAGCCTGTGCGCTGGGAGCTGGCTGAGCGGGCCATCGAGACGGAGGTGGCCCGCCTCCTCTGCTACCGGGTGGTGACCCTCCAAGCGAAGGGCATCGTCCCCAACTACGAGGCCTCCACAGCCAAGCTATATGCCTCGGAGCTGGCTCAGAGGGTAGCCCGCACCGGCCTCAAGACCCTGGGGCTCTTTGGTCTCCTCGACCGTCACCGTGGCGCGGGGGCTGATGCCGCTGCCAACCGCTGGGCCCCTCTGCGGGGACGCCTCATGCGTAACTATCTGTGGTCCGTGGCTGCCACCATCGCCGGCGGCACCTCCGAGATCCAGCGCAACATCATCGCCATAAGAGGGCTGGGCCTTCCCAGGGGGTGAGAATGTATGGGCATCGGCGAGCAGCTAGCCCAGTTCCTGGTGGCCACCAGCTTCGAGGACCTGCCGCCGGAGGCCGTGCTCCAGGCCAAGCGGGCCATTCTGGACACCTTGGGGGTGGCTCTGGCGGGGTGCCGTGAGGAGGGGCCTGCCATCCTGGCCCGACTGGCCCAAAAGCACCCCGCCCCTGGTAAGGCATCGGTGCTGGGGTGGCCCCTATCTTTGGCGCCCCAGGAGGCGGCCCTTATCAATGGCACGTCCGCCCACGCCTTGGACTACGACGATGTGAGCATCTCCATGCGTGGGCATCCTAGCGCCCCTGTCCTGCCTGCTGCCTTGGCCCTGGCCCAAGAGATAGGCGTGAGCGGGCGGGCCCTTATCCTCGCCTTTGTCCTGGGCATAGAAGTGGAGGCCAAGGTGGGGACGGTGATGGGTGGCCGCCACTATGCCCTGGGATGGCACCCCACCTCCACCTTGGGCACCCTGGGGGCGGCCGCGGCCTGTGCCACGCTTCTGGGCCTGGACGTGACGAGGACGCAGATGGCTCTGGGCATCGCTGCCTCTATGGCATGTGGCGTGCGTGCCAACTTCGGGACCATGACCAAGCCTTTGCACGTGGGGCTGGCGGCCCGTAATGGCCTTCAGGCTGCCCTGCTGGCTCTCCAAGGCTTCACCGCTGCCGAGGGGGCCCTGGATGCGCCGGATGGCTTTCTGAACGCCTTCTTGGGGGGAAGGGTTGAGGCGGAGCCCCAGCTCCCGCCCCTGGGCCAACCCTACGACATCATCCAGCCTGGCCTGAGCCAGAAGCGGTACCCATGTTGCTATGCCACCCACCGTGCCATAGACGCCGCCCTGGACCTGGCCCATCAGGTGGAGGCGTCTGACATAGCCCAGGTGAAGGTGAGGGTGAACCGCGGAACCCTCATGCCCCTGCGGCGGGAGCGGCCACACACGGGCCTGGAAGGGAAGTTCAGCATGGAGTACTGCGTGGCCGCTGCCCTCCTCGACCGCCATGTGGGCATGGCCACCTTCACCGATGAGGCCGTGGCACGCCCCCAAGTGGCTCACTTGATGGATCGGATAGAGGTGGAGGAGGAAGCCTCCTCTGGGGGCGATCTCCTGCTTATGTGGGCGGACGTGACCATCTTGACCAGGGGTGGTGGCCATCTTTCGGCCAGGGTGGAGATCCCGAAGGGCGACCCCCGCCGGCCCCTCACGTGGCAGGAGCTGGCCGACAAGTTCCGCGATTGCGCCTACTTCCACCTACCACCGGGGAAGGTGGAGGAGGCCCTCACCCTTATATCGCACTTGGAAGAGGTGGAGGATGTGTCAACCCTGGCCCTCATGCTCCAGCCTTGAGGAGGGAGGGAGATGACCGAGGCCCGCCGCAAGACGGTGCCCGTGCCCATGCCGGAGGCCCGACCCTTCTGGGAGGGGTGCAAGCGAGGGGAGCTCCTCCTGCCCTATTGCCCCCACTGCCAGGACTACTTCTGGTATCCTCGCCCATTCTGTCCTCGTTGCTTCCGCTGGCAAGTGGAGTGGCGACCCTCCCGCGGGCGCGGTACCCTCTATACCTATGCCATCCAGTATCGCCCTCTCAACCCTGAGTGGGCCGATGACGTTCCATATGTCACGGCCGTGGTGGAGCTAGAGGAGGGGGTGAGGCTCTTCACCCTGCTGGTGGAGTGCGAGCCCGACCCCCAGAAACTGCGCATCGGCATGCCTGTGGAGGTAGTGTTCCAGGAGTTGAGCGAGGAGATAACCATCCCCCGGTTCCGACCGGTACAGGAGGTGGGGCCATGACCCTCAATAAGAAGGCGGCCATCGTGGGGGTGGCGGAGTCGGACGAGATAGGGGTGGTGCCCGATAAGTCGGCCCTGCAGCTCCACGCCGAGGCGGCCCGCAATGCCCTGGAAGATGCCGGGATCGACAAATCGGAGGTGGACGCCATCTTCACCGCTGGCGTGGGCGTCATGGACACCGTCCTCATAGCCGAGTACTTGGGCATCACCCCGCGCTACAGCGATACCACCCAGGTGGGAGGGGCCTCCTTCGAGTTCCACGTCCACCATGCGGCGGCGGCCATCGCTGCCGGCATCTGCAATGTGGCCCTTATCACCCATGGCCAGACCACTTATTCCGACCGTCGCCGCCCCTGGCGGCGGGCGCGCCGCTGGACATATGCCGACCCTTGGCTGCCCGCTTCCCAGTTCGAAGGGCCCCATGGGGCCGGCACTGCCCCCAGCGTGTACGCCATGGCTGCCATGCGTCATATGTACCAGTACGGCACCACCCAGGAGCAGCTGGCGGAGATCGCTGTGGCTACCCGCAAGTGGGCCCAGCTCAACCCCAGGGCCCTCATGCGTGATCCTCTTACCATCGATGACGTCCTCCAGTCCCCTTACATCGCATATCCCCTTCACCTGTATGATTGCTGTCTTGTCACCGACGCCGGCGGCGCGTGTGTGGTGGTCTCGCCGGAGCGGGCCCGTCACTGCCGAAAGAAGCCTGTGTGGCTGCTGGGGGCTGGCGAGGCTCACACCCACATCAGCATCTACTCCATGCCCGACGTCACGGAGACCCCGGCCAAGATCGCCGCGCCCATCGCCTATAGGATGGCTGGGCTCGGCCCCGAGGACATAGACGTGGTGGAGGTATACGACTCCTTCACCTACACGGTGCTGGTGACCCTGGAGGACCTGGGCTTCTGCGCTAAGGGGGAGGGCGGGCCCTTCGTCTCTGGCCAGCGCACGGCCCCTGGGGGCCAATTCCCCCTCAACACCAGCGGCGATGGCCTCTCCTACACCCATCCAGGCATGTTCGGCATGTTCCTCATCATCGAGGCGGTGCGGCAGCTAAGGGGGGAGTGTGGGCCGCGGCAGGTGCCAGGGGCCAAGACGGCCCTGGTTTGTGGCGTCGGTGGGGTGCTCTCATCCGCTGGCGTCCTCATCCTTGGCGTGGAGTAGGAGGTGGCGAGCATGGCCCAGCAGGTAATCACCGAGGAGGTGCGGGCCTGGAGTGGGCGTCGGTTCGACCCCATCACGTACGAGGTGGAGCCCTCAGGCATTAGGCTCTTCGCCCGGGCCATGGGCTACACCGACCCTATCTACTACGATGCGGAGGAGGCCAGGCGGCGTGGACACCGCGACCTGGTGGCCCCCTTTGGCTACCTGGGGGCACCGGTCTATAACCCCGCTCTTCGCCCGAGCAATCCCCCACGCCTCCCTGAGCTCCCCCTCGAGAGGCGCCTCAACGGAGGGACCGTCCTGGAGTACTTCCAGGACGTGTGCGCCGGCGATGTCCTCATGGTCACTACCTCCATCAAGAACATCTAGGAGCGGACGGGGAGCGCCGGCCCCATGGTCTTCATCGTCCTGGAGACGGAGTTCTTGGATGGCCAAGGGAGGCTGGTGGCCCGCCAGGAGACCACCCTCATCCGTTATTAGGAGGTGAACGACATGGGTATAGTGGAAGGCAGGGTAGCTGTGGTGACTGGGGGCGGCCGTGGCATCGGCCGGGCCATCGCCATAGCCCTCGCCCGTGAGGGGGCCAAAGTGGTAGTCAACGACCCCGGGGTCAACGTGGACGGCACCGGCTTCGATGAGGGCCCGGCCGACGAGGTGGTGGCTGCCATTCAGGAGGCCGGTGGGGAGGCGGTGGCCGACTATCACTCCATCGCCTCCATGGAGGGAGGCCAGGCCGTCATCCAGACGGCCCTGGACCACTTCGGGAGGGTGGACATCTTGGTCAACGCTGCTGGCATCCTCCGCGACCGGATGATCTTCAACATGACGGAGGAAGAGTGGGATGCGGTCATAGCTGTGCACCTCAAAGGCTATTTCGCCACCATCAGGGCCGTAACCCCCCTGATGCGCCAGCAGAGGTATGGGCGCATCGTCAACTGTACGTCCATGGCTGCCCTGCGGGGCACCTCCGGCCAGGCCAATTACGCGGCGGCCAAAGGTGGCATATATGGCCTGACTCAGGCGGTGGCCAGGGACATGGGCCGCTACGGGGTGACCTGTAACGCCGTAGCCCCAGCGGCAGCCACCCGCATGACCACCACCGTGCCCCAGGAAGCCCTGGAGAAACGGGCCCAGGCTGGCATCGTCGCTCCTCGACGCATCGACCCTGAGCTTATGCAGCGCCGCACGCCTGAGCACGTGGCCCCCATGGTGGTCTATCTCTGCTCGGAGGAGGCCTGGAACATTAACGGCCAGACCTTCTTCGTCTCCGGGGGCGAGGTGTCCCTGCTGCAGGAGCCCATGCCCTACCGCACCATCGCCACCGATGGCATCTGGGACCTCAGTATGCTGCGGCGCTTGGTGCCCGAGTTCTTGATGCAGGGCATTCGCAACCCGGCGCCGCCAGCAGAGGAGAACATTCCTCCCAGCCAACGCCCGGCCAAAACATCATGAAGGAGGTGACTTCATGACCTATCAGTTCTCGGACATTATCTACGAGAAGCACCACCGGGTACGGGGGGCGGCCTGGATCACCATCAACCGCCCCCAAGTGATGAACGCCTTCACCGGCCATACCCTGCAGGAGATGGCCCAGGCGGTGGAGGACGCCAATAACGACCCTGAGATCGGCGTCATCGTCATCACAGGGGCCGGTAGCCGGGCCTTCTGCGCTGGTGGCGATGTGCGATGGCTGGCCCAGGTGCAACGGGAGGGGGAGTGGGAGCAACAGAGGTTCGACCCCCACGTGGGCATCGAGGACATCTTGAAGCCCGTCATCGCCAGGGTGGACGGATGGGCTGTGGGAGGAGGCAACCACTTGGCCTACTTCTGCGACTTCACCATCGCTTGCCAGGAGCATGCCCGGTTCGGCCAGATCGGGCCACGGGTGGGCAGCCCGGCAGCTGGCTATATCGTCAGCTACCTCACCTGGGTGGTGGGGGCCAAGAGGGCGCGGGAGATGTGGATGCTCACCCGTTACTACGATGCCCAGCAAGCGCTGCAGATGGGCCTCATCAACGCTGCTGTCCCCCACGAGCAGCTGGACGCGGAGGTGGACCGATGGTGCCAGGAGCTGATGCAGAAGAGCCCCAGCTGCTTGCGCATCCTTAAGGCGTCCTTCCGCGACCTATACCAGCCCCTGCGGGAGCGCTCCCGCCGTGACTGGGTGAAGGCGTATGCGCCCGACTTCTTCCGCTCAGGGGAGGCAGACGAGGGCAAGAACGCTTTCTTGGAGAGGCGGGAGCCCGACTTTTCCCGTTACCCACGCTTGCCGGGGCGCTACAACCCCAACGCATAGGGCACATATGTTCAGGGAGGTGAGGTCATGGGTCTGCTAGATGGGAAGGTGGCCATCGTCACGGCCGCTGCTGGCGCCGGCATCGGCCAGGCCGTCGCCCGTATGTTCGCTCAGGAAGGAGCGGAGGTGGTGGTCACCGATGCCCATGCCCGCCGCGTCCAGGAGACGGCCGAGGCCATGAGCAGGGACTATGGCCGCCCCTTCATGGCCCTGCAGGTGGACGTACGCCAGGAGGACCAGGTGCGAGAGATGGTCTCCCGCACCATGGAGCGTTATGGCCACATCGATATCCTGGTCAACAATGCTGGCATCAACCGCCTCTCCCCCGTATGGGAGATGGACGACGAGACGTGGGATCTGGTTATCGGGGTCAACCTCACAGGTACCTTCCGGTGCACGCGTGCTGTCCTGCCCCACATGATAGAGCGCCGTCAGGGCTCCATCATCAACTTGGCCTCGGTGGCGGGATGGCTGGGCTCCAACGAGGGGGAGGCCCATTATTGTGCGGCCAAGGCTGGGGTCATGGCCTTCACCAGGGCGGTGGCCGCCGAGGTGGGCCGCTACGGCATAAGGGTGAACGCCATCGCCCCTGGCCTCATCTATAACCCCTTTCTGGAGCGCATCTATCCCAAAGAGTTCTTCGAGGGATTCGCCAAGAGGGTGCCTCTGGGGCGGGTGGGGGAGCCACCCGACGTGGCCAAGCTGGCCCTGTTCTTGGCTAGCGACCTCTCCAGCTATATCACTGGCGAGGTCATCTGCATCTCCGGGGGCATGTATATGAAGGCCTAGGCGGGCGGAACATCTCTTCCCCGTCCACCACGGTGCCGCCGCCTCCTGCCCCATATCTGGGGGCTGCAAAGAAAGTGGCGTAGCCCTCGTCCGCCGGACGCCCTAAGATGGGCCCAGGGCCCCTCAGGGCCCCCAGCGCCCGCCCAGCCCTGGTAGCGGGGAGCGCCACCAGCAGGGACATGAGGGTATGCGGGATGGCTGCAGTGGGGATGGTGCTCATGGTGGGGGATGTGGCCTATGGGGAAGCAGAGGTGCGATATGACGATGGTGGGGTGTTGGCCTGCTGCTCCGTCCTAGCAGGGTGAGGGGCTATGGCTGACGTGTATTTAGGCCTGGGGGCGAACCTCGGTGCTCGCATCCTTAACCTACGTCTGGCCTTGCGACGTCTAGGCCAGGTAGGGCGAGTAAATGCCGTCTCCTCCCTTTACGAGTCGGAGCCTCTGGGGGGGCCGGCGGGCCAGCCCCCGTTCCTCAATGCCGCCTGCCTCCTGCGGACCCACCTTTCGCCCCGTGACCTGCTCGCCTTCCTGAAGGCGCTAGAGAGGGAGATGGGGCGATGGGAGGGGCCCCGTTGGGGCCCGCGGCCCCTGGACCTGGACATCCTCCTCTACGACCAGTTGGTCATCAAAGAGGAGGGTCTAGAGGTGCCACACCCTCGTCTGCCGGAGAGGCCCTTCGTGCTGATCCCTTTGGCCGAGATAGCCCCCGAGGTACGCCATCCGGTGCTGGGGTATACCATGGCCCAACTGGCAGGGGGGGTAGAGATACACGGTCTACGCCTGGTGCTGCGGCCAGGCTGGGAAGAGGGCTAGGCCCCTTGCCCTTCCTCCAGGGCTTCCTCCTCTTCCTCCTCGCTAGTGAAGAGGGTCCAGCCGATCCAGAACGCGAGGGCGGAGACAGCGGCCAGGGCCCCGGCCACGGGCAGGGCCACTGCCAAGTAGCTGCGGCGGGCCACCGCCCATAAGAAGAGCACCATCTGCAACACGGCGCCGATCATGATGATGACCCCTGCTATCTGCGGCTTCTGCATGACCCCGGTACCTCCGCTAGTTGGACTTGCGCATATGGGGCGGCAGCAGGTTGGGGATGGAGTCCTCGATGGGATAACGCTCGCCGCATCGGGTGCACGTCAGATGCCCCCTCACCACCTCGTCCCCCCTCTCCTCTTCTATGGTCAGCTCCAGGGGGGCCTTGTCCATGGGACAGGCGAGGATCTCCACCAACTCCTTACGCATGCGAAGACCTGCCGCCGTGGCTGCCCCGCATTGTAAGGCTCTCTTAGCTCAATGTCAACGTTGGCCGAAGGGGGCAGGGGCCAGAGGGGACAGGAGCGATGCTGTAGCGGCCTCACTAGATGACGGCCTGCATATCCAAGGGTAGTGTCCTGGGGGTTGCTCCTAAGGCAAAATGGCATTACGCTTTCGGTAGCCAAACTTCATGCTTGGGGGGTGACGTCATGCGCAGGGTGGCACTCGTGTTAGCCGCTGCTGTTGTCTCTGGCCTGCTGGTGGTGGGAGTAGCGTGCAATGAGGAGGAGAAGCCTACGCCCACTCCTACCCCCGCTGTCCGGACGCCCACGCCCGCCCCGCGCATCACACCGGCTGTCACGCCCACGCCAGCCCGGGTGACGCCCACCCCAGCCCGGGTGACGCCCACCCCAGCGCGAACGCCTACGCCAGCCCGGTAGGGATACGCGCTGGGTGAGCATGGGGGCCCGAGCCCCCTAGTGCTGTCAGCTGCCTCAGGTTACTACCTGGGCAGGATGGTGTGGTATGGCCGCCTGCGCTGAAGCAGAGCAGGCGTGGGGGGATTGTGGGGCATCGGGGTCGGCGCTCGGGGGTTTCTCTCAGATAGTGGCCGTCCTGTCGATAGTCCACCCTTGTGGTATCCGGGGAGGGCCGGCCGGTTGACAAGCCTGATGGCTGGTCGCTATTTGTTCTTTAGATTAGCTGTGGGAAAGGGGCGGCTCATGGTGGAGCTGATCAATCCCATGGTGCGACGCATGCAGGAGGAGGCCCGCCGCGACCCCGCTGCTTTCTGGGCTGCGGCGGCGGAGGAGTTGCCCTGGTTCCGTAAGTGGGATGTGGCCTTCGATTGGCAGTTCCCCACATTCCGTTGGTTTGTGGGCGCCCAGACCAACCTGGCCTACAACTGCCTGGACTATCACGTGCGCCGGGGCTGGGGTGGCCACACCGCCCTCATCTATGTCAACGAGCGGGGGGAGAGGCAGCTCTTCACCTATGCCCAGCTGCGGCGGGAGGTGGAGCGGGTGGCCGCTGCCCTGCGGGGCCTGGGGATGAGGAAGGGCGATCGGCTGACCATCTACATGCCCGTCTGCCCTGAGGCCATCGTTCTCATGCTGGCCACGGTGCGCATCGGGGCCATCCACTCGGTGGTGTTTGCTGGGTTCGGCGCTCAGGCCCTGGCCGACCGCATCACGGCCAGCGGCTCGCGGCTGGTCTTCACCGCCGATGCGACCTATCGCCGCGGCAGCATAGTGCGGCTGAAGGAGGTGGTGGACCAGGCCCTCTCGGCGGGGGAGAACCAGGTGGAGCGGGTGGTGGTGCTCAGGCGTACCGCCGACGACGTGCCTATGCTCCCCGGCCGCGACTTTTCCTGGGACGAGTTCCTCAAGCGAGGCGAGGGCGAGGACGGACGGCACGAGGTGATGGAGGCCAACGAGCCGGCCTACATCCTGGCCACATCGGGCACCACTGCTCGGCCCAAGCTGGCGGTGCACGTCCATGGGGGCTATCAGGTGGGCATCTACAGCCTGGGGCGCTGGTGCTTCGGCATGAAGCCCACTGATGTGTGGTGGGCCACCTCTGACATCGGCTGGGTGGTGGGCCACAGCTACATCGTTTATGCGCCGCTGCTCCTGGGTTGCACCACCATCGCCTACGAGGGGGCGCTGGATTACCCAGGCCCCGAGACCGTGTGGCGGGTGGTGGAGGAGTTCGGGGTGACAGGCATCTTCACCTCTCCCACGGGGGTGCGGCTCCTGATGCGGTATGGCGAGGAGGCGGCCAAGGGTTACGACCTCTCCTCGCTGGAGCGGGTGGTGTGCGCTGGCGAGGTGCTCAACGCCCCCGCCTGGGAGTGGCTGCAGAAGGTGGTGCTACAGGACAGGGTACCTGTCATCGACCACTGGTGGCAGACGGAGACGGGGGGCCCTGTCATCGGCAACCCCTATGGGGTGGGCATGCTGCCCATCAAGCCTGGCTCAGCGGGGGTGCCCCTACCTGGGATGGAGGTGGCGGTCATGAGCCCTGAGGGGCAGGAGCTGGGGCCAGGGGAGAAGGGGATACTGGTCATCAAGCGTCCCTTCCCCAGCCTGACGCCCACCTTGTGGGGGGAGCCGGAGCGGTACGGCCGGGACTACTGGCAGCGCATCCCTGGCGTCTACTTCACGGGCGACTCGGCCCACATAGACGAGGACGGCTACGTCTGGTTCGCCGGTCGGGCCGACGAGGTCATCAAGATCGCCGCCCACCGCATCGGGGCCATCGAGGTGGAGTCGGCCTTCCTCAAGCACCCGGCGGTGGCGGAGGCGGGGGTGACGGGGCGTCCCGACCCGGTGCGGGGGGAGGTCATATCGGCCTTCGTGGCCCTGAAACAGGGGCATAGGCCCTCCGAGGAGCTGCGCCGGGAGCTTTTGGAGACGGTGCGGCGGGAGCTGGGGCCGGTGGCGGTGGTGGGGGACATCAACTTCGTGGCCATGCTGCCCAAGACCCGCTCGGGCAAGATCATGCGCCGGGTGCTGAAGGCGGTGGTATTGGACCGGGACCCGGGCGACATCTCCACCATCGAGGACGAGGGCTCCGTGGAGGAGGCCCGCCAGGCCTGGCTCCAGATGCGTCAGGAGATGGCCCAGGGGTCCTCATAATGTGTGGGCTCATGACGAGGGGGCCCTAACGCCCGCGATAGCGGGGCTCGCGGCGCTCCCTAAAGGCCCGCACGCCTTCCGCCTGGTCCTCGCTCATGTGCACCAGGCGACGAAACTCGTTATAGAGGCGCAACCCCTCGGCGAGGGGGACCTCGAAGCTGCGCAGGGCCAGCTCTTTGGTCATCCGCACCGCCAGGGGGCCGTTGCGGCAGATGCGCTCGGCCAATGTGCGGGCTCGTGCCAAGGCTTCCCCTTGGGCCACCACCTCATGCACCAGGCCCAGGCGCAGGGCCTCTTTGGCGTCCACCAACTCGCCCGTGAGGAGGAGGTACATGGCGCGGGAGAGGCCTATGAGGCGGGGCAGAGCTAGGGCGCCGTAACCATGGAGCACGTTCCAGCGCACCTCTGGACAGCCGAAACGTGCCCCCTCGCCGGCGATGCGGATATCACAGATGAGGGCCAGCTCCAGGCCCCCTGCCAGGCAGTATCCCTCGATGGCCGCGATGAGGGGCTTGCTCACAGGAAGCCCCATGTCGAACCGGTCTTGGCGCAGGGGGTGCCATTTTATCCCTGGGCCGGCCTCCCCCTGGTGGAGGGTGGTGAGGTCGGCGCCGGCGGAGAAGGCGCGAGTGCCTGCCCCCGTGATGATACCCACCCAGATGTCGTCGTCGCCGTCCACCTCCTGCAGGCGACGAGTGATCTCAGCGTACATCTCTGGCGTCATGGCATTCAACTTCTCTGGCCGATTGAGGGTTATGATGGCGATGGCCCCCTCACGTGCGAACTCCACCGACATGCGCCACCTCCGCTGGAGAGACCGATAACGATAAGAAGTTACGCCGGCCTCCCTGCCCAGGTCAAGCAGGGGCGGGCTTGTCATGCACAGGGGCAGGAGGTAGGCTTGGTATGCTATGGCGAAAGGTAGCGACCTCGAGGCGCCCAGGCCCATACCAGCTCGAGGGCACCAGCGTTCACCCTCCTCCCAAAAATCGCCCACCGTACACGTGACAGCAGCCAAACTTCTTGACACGGTCGACTGCATGCGCTATCGACCAGTGGTGGGACAACCGAGACCGCTCGAGGAAAGGATGCCGTGAGCAAAATCGCTCGTCTCATGCCCGTCCCTTTGCGCGAACTCTGGGGGCATGAGGCGCTGCGCTTCACTCGCTGGCTGGCGGAGAACCTTGATTATCTGAACGAGATCACTGGACTGACACTGACCCTCGTCGAGTGGGAAGCTAGCGTGGGAGACTTTAAGGCTGACCTCCTGGCGGAGGATGAGCAGGGAAATCTGGTCGTCATCGAGTGCCAGTTGGAGAAGACCGACCACGATCATCTGGGCAAACTGCTGACTTACATGAGCAACATGGGCGCGGCCGTTGGCATCTGGATCACCTCCCAGCCACGGCCCGAGCATGAGAAGGCGGTCCACTGGCTCAATGAGATCCTGCCTGCCGACAAGGCCTTCTACCTGGTCCAGGTAGAAGCCTACCGCATTGAAGACTCACCACCCGCGCCCAAATTCACCGTCATCGCCGGCCCCAGCGAACAGGCCCGCCAAGCCGGCGACGTGAGCAAGCGGATGGCCGAGCGGCACCGCTTGTACCAGCGATTTTGGCAAAGCCTCCTTGAGCGGGCCAAAGGTAGGACGCTTCTGCACGCAAACATTAAGCCAGGGATATCACACTGGCTAAGCGCGGGGGCAGGGAAAAGTGGCCTTCTCTATAACTACGTGATCCTTATGGACGCAGCGCGGGTCGAGCTTTTTATTTTCACCGGTGATGCCGAAGCCAACAAACGCTATTTCGACCGACTTTACGAACACAAGGAGGCCATTGAGCAAGCCTTCGGCGCGCCGCTCGAGTGGCTCCGCCTAGACGACAAACGGGCCTCGCGCATCGCCTATAGCATCAAAAAAGGCAGGCTGAGAGACGAGGGGACCTGGCCCGAACTGCAGGAGGCCATGATTGACGCCATGATCCGTCTCGAGAAAGCCCTTGCGCCGCATATCAGGAGCTTATAAGGAGGAAGTTATGGGTCTGGAGGGAGCAGTCGCCGTTGTCACGGGGGCGTCGCGGGGCATAGGGAAGGCTACCGCCATAGCCCTGGCGCGGGAGGGTGCCACGGTAGTGGTGACGGCCCGCTCTGCTGAGGGTGCCCCCAGCAAGCTGCCAGGCACCATCCATGAGACGGCCCGGCTCATCCAGGAGGCAGGAGGCCGGGCCCTGGCCATCCCCTGCAACGTGGCCGATGAGGGAGAGGTGGAGGCCATGGCCCGCCGTGTCCTGGAGGAGCTAGGGCGGGTGGACATCCTCATAAACAACGCCGGGGTGAGCTACCCAGCTTCCTTCCTAGAGACGCCCATAAAGCGCTGGGACCTAGTGCTAAACGTCAACCTGAGGGGCACCGTGCTGTGCACCAAGGCCTTCCTCCCCCACATGGTGGAGCGAGGAAGCGGCAAGGTTATCAATGTCTCCTCTGGGGCGGCGGCCAATCTGGAGGTGGCGGTGGGGGTCGGCCTTCTCTCTTACTCGGTGGCCAAGGCGGCCATCGAGCAGCTGACCCGTGGCCTGGCCCTGGAGGTGAAAGACAAAGGGGTAGCCGTCAACTGTCTGCGCATCGAGATGAGCGTGGTGACGGAGGGGTGGACATACCTGAACCCCGACCTGGACTATTCCACCTGGGAGAAGCCTGAGACGGTGGCCCAGGCCATGGTTTGGCTGGCCCAACAGCCCACCTCCTTCACCGGCCACGTCCTCACCGTGGGCGAGATCAAGGAACGCATGGCGGCGGGAGGCCCATGATGGCTGTCCTGGAGGAGCTGGAGAGGGCCCTGGTTGCCAAGGGGGTGCGCATCACGCCGCCGCGAAGGGCCGTTTTGGCAGCCATAGCATCGCAGGGTGAGCAGTTCACGGCCGATGACGTCCTCAAGAAGACGCCCGGAGCTGGCCGGGCCACCGTCTTTCGCACCATCCGCCTCCTGAACCGCCTGGGCCTGTTGTGTCGTGTCCTTCAGGAGGACGGACGGCTGCGCTACTCGGTGGCGGGGAGCCGCCGTCATCACCACCATCTGGTGTGCCTAGGGTGCGGGCGAGTGCAGGACCTGGATGAGTGTGCCCTGGCCCCCTTAAGCAACATCATCGCCCGGCGCACCGGCTACAGTGTGGAGGGCCACTGGCTGGAGATCTATGGGCGTTGCCTGCAGTGCCAGGAGGTGAGCACTAGGAGATGAGAAGGAGCCACGCTACGGCAAGAGGACGGGCACTCATCTTTCTTTTTGTGTGCCCGCTGATGATACTAGGTATCACCAGTTGCCGTTCGGGCGGCGATGCTGAGGTGACGGTGGTGGCCACCACCCCTATCATCGCCGACCTAGCACGGGCCGTGGCTGGGGAGAGGGTGGCTGTGATATCGCTCATCCCAGCCGGGGCCGACCCCCACACCTTCGAGATGGGGCCCTCGGTTGTGCGGCAGGTGGCCCAGGCTCGCCTTATACTGGCCAACGGCCTAGGCTTGGAAGGGCAGCTCCTGCAGGCCGTCATGGCCAACAAGAGGCCCGACGCCCTTCTGGTGCTGCTGGGGGAGAGGCTGGCCCCCAACGCCACCGACCCCCATCTGTGGCTGGACCCTACCATAGCTTCTGGGTATGTGAGGGAGATGGCGAGGGCCCTAGCGGAGGTGGACCCGGAAGGCGCTCCCTTCTACCAACAACGGGAGCAGGCCCTCCAGGAGAGACTTCAGGCGCTGGACCGGTTCCTTTGGGAGCAGGTGGCAGCCGTGCCCCCTGAGAACCGGGAGCTGGTGGCCACCCATGCTGCCTTCCATTGGCTGGCCCAGCGGTATGGGCTGAGGGAGGTGGGCTATTTGGTGACTGGGCCTGAGGAGGAGCCGGGGGCGGGGGCTTTGGCTACCCTGCGGGAGCGCATATTGGCCCAGGGGGTGCCAGCCGTCTTCGTGGAGCCCCAGCTGGAGGCCGAGGACAGGGCCCTGGCCTCGTTAGCCTCCGACCTGGGCCTGCCCGTGTGCACCCTCTACTCGGACGCCTTCACCAAAGAGGTGTCTTCCTACCTGGCGATGATGGAGTTCAACGGCCGGGAGCTGCGCCGCTGCCTAGGAGGAGGGAGATGAGCACTGTCCCTGCCCTGCTGGTGGAGGACCTGTGGGCGGGCTACGATGGCCATACCGCCCTGGAGGGCGTCTCCTTCGTTATTGAGGAGGGTTGTATGGCTGGCCTGGTGGGCCCCAATGGCTCGGGCAAGTCCACCCTCCTGCGGGCCATCCTGGGGCTCCACCGTCCCTGGCGGGGGCGGGTGCTGGTCTTTGGGGGCCCCCCTGATAGGCGGCAGATGGGCTACATGCCCCAGGTGGAGGTGGCCGATTGGGCCATGCCCATCACTGCCCTGGACGTGGCCCTCATGGGCCGCTATGGCCGCCTGGGCCTCCTGCGACGCCCCGGCCGCCGTGACCGTGAGAAGGCCATGGAGGCCCTGGATCGGGTGGGCATGGCCCATAAGGCCCGTTGCCGCCTCCAGGAGCTATCGGGCGGGGAGCAGAGGCGGGTCCTCATCGCCAGGGCCCTGGCCCAGGAGGCCCGCCTCCTACTCCTAGACGAGCCCTTCGCTGGCTTGGACGCCCCTGCCCAGCATGAGCTTTTGCACCTCTTCCAGGGCCTAAGAGGTGAGGGGCGCACCCTTCTGGTGGCCACCCACGACCTGAGCTGCGTGGCCACCCACTTCGACCATGCCGTCTTCCTCAATCGGCGGGTGGTGGCCTTCGGGCCCATCGGTGAGGTTCTCAACGAGGACGTATTGCAGAAGACGTTCCAGCGTCACCTCCTCCTGGTGCGGGAAGGGGGCATATATGCTGAGCATAGCTGATGCCTTGACCGAGCCTTGGCGGCTAGAGTTCATGCAGCGGGCCCTGGTGGCCACCGCCCTGGCCAGCGCCACGGCGGCGGTGGTGGGATGCTACGTGGTATTGCGGGGCATGGCCTTCCTAGGGGATGCCCTTCCTCACGCTACCTTCAGCGGTGTGGCCGCTGCTTTCCTCTTGGGGGGCAACGTCTACCTAGGAGGGGCGGTGGCTGCTGTCCTGGCCTCCCTCCTCATGGGGCTTTTGGGGCGGCGCGGCCTCCTCAAGCACGATACGGCCGTAGGGGTGGTGTTGGCCATGGCCTTCGCTTTGGGCCTCTTGTTGGCCAGCCGCCGCGCCAATTACGCCGTCAACCTCTCGTCCTTCATCTTCGGCAGCCCTTTGGCCGTCGGTTGGGGGGATATCTGGGCTGTGGCGGCCATCGGCGGCGGGGTCCTGGCCTTGGTGGCCCTTTTCTGGAAGGAGCTGTTGGTGACCACCTATGACCCGGCCATGGCCGCTGCCCTAGGGATACCGGTAGCCCTGGTGGAGCAGGGGCTCATGCTGGCGGTGGCCCTTTGCGCAGTGGTGGCCCTGAAGGCCGTGGGCATCGTCCTAGTGATGGCCCTGCTGGTGGTACCGGCAGCCACCGCACAGCTGTTGGCCAGGAGCCTTCCGGCCATGATGGCCATGGCGGTGGGGGTGGGGCTTTTGTCCTCCCTGGTGGGCCTCTACCTGGCCTACTACGCCGACGTCTCCCCTAGCGCCTCCGTGGTGCTTACTGCGGCTGCCATCTTCTTCCTGACGCTCCTGGCGCGGCGGGGGCCTCGCCTCCTCATCAGGAGGGCTCCATAAAGTGGGCAATGGGCTGCACCTCTAGGGCCTCTACCGCTATCTCCGGGGCATAGACGATCTCATCGGCGGCCCACACGATGGTAGGGCGGGCCTCGCGTCCCACGCCCAGGATCCCCTGCAGGACGCGGTGGATGTTATCGTTGATGCGTAGGGTGTTGGGGCGTATGGGCTCGGCCAGCTGGCCACCCCTGATGATGAAGGAGTCGCCCACCACGGTGGCCGTGAAGTCGCCCGCCCGCAGACCATTGACGGGATACGTATACCAGATGCGACCGATGTACAGGCCGTCACCCACCACGCGCAGGAGATCTTGGTGGCTCATGTCCCCCGGGATGATGATGTTGGTGGCGTGGATCCCCGGCTGGGAGTCGTAGTGGCGGCCACCACCACGGGCGAAGCGGAAGCCGTTGCGGGGCGTCAGGGCGTGACGCCATTCGTGAGGGTCCACTCCCAGCTTCTCCCGTGCCCGAGGGTCCCTCAGGATACGCTGGGATTCGTAGTAGTTGGAGAGTAGCCCCACTAGCACCCCGTCGCGGATAAGCTCCGTTCGGCCAGTGGGGAGGCCTTCACAAGTGATGCCTTTGGAGGCAGCCAGGCCAGGGGCGGCCCCGTCATCGATGATGCTTAGCTTAGTGGAGGCCACCTGTTGGCCTAGCCGGCCCAGGAAGGGGGAGGCAGCGGCATAAAAGGTGCCGAGGGATAGGCCAGGGATGATGAGGTTCTCCAGGAGGTCCATGAAGGCCTGGCGACCTAGCACCACCCGATAGCTTCCCCCGGGCACCCGCACTCCCCCCATGCCGCGGATGGCGTTCTCCGCCGCCTCCCGCCCCGCCTCGCCTGTGAACTGGCCCAGGTGGGTGACAGCATCGTAGCCGGAGCCCTTGCTCCCTTCCCCCTCTACCATGGCCGTGATGAAGGAGAGGATGAGGGTCGATTCATCTGTCTGCACCTGGGGCATGTGGGTGGAGCATATGGCCATCCGCTCCTGGAGGACGGTGACGTCCCCTCCCAGGATAAGGGCCAGCTCTTGTGGGTCCCTGTGGATGATGGGCTCAGCAGCCTGAAAGGCGCGCAGGCCTTGGCGCACCACTCGCCAGCCCAGGTCCACCAGCTCGGCCTCGCCCAGGTCCATGATCTGGGGGTCGTGGTAGCTCCATAGGCGCCGCGGCTCTCCTGTGGGCCGGGGTAAAGTTGTGAACTCGGGGTCGACTACCGCCCCGCGGCGGGCCTTCTCCAAGGCCAACCGCACCCCCTCTAGGGACAAATCGCCAGGCTCCGACCCGAAGCCCACTAGCCTCTCCTCCCCTCCCTGTCGGCGCAGGACTACCCGTAGGCCGATGCCGAAGTTCTCCAGGGACTTGGGTTCCTCGACGCCGTTGCTAGGGATATGGGAGGTATAGTTGAGGCGGCAATGGAGGATGCCATTGCAGGAGATGAATACCTCCGCCTCCTCCACGTCCTCCTGGGTCCCGAGGAACTCCAGGGCCTTCCTAGCCGCCTCCTCCAGCTCCCTGAGGGAGAGCATCTCCCTAGCCTCCCGTGCTCTGGTGGAGGGCCTGCAGGGCCGCCTCGTAGTTGGGCTCCTGGGTCACCTCCGGCACAATCTCCTTATAGCGGATGACCCCATCCTTGTCGATGATCCAGACGGAGCGCGCCAGGAGCTTCAGCTCCTTGATGAGCACCCCGTACTTGAGGCCGAAGTCGTGGTCCTGGTAATCGCTCCAGACCCGGATGTTTTGGACCCCCGTGGCGCCGCACCACCGCCGCAGGGCGAAGGGGAGGTCGACGGTGATGTTGGCGATGACCACCTCGCCAGGGGCCTGGGCTGCCAGCTCGTTGAACTTCTTCCCCTGGGTATCGCACACCGGCGTATCCAGGGAGAGGGATACGGTGAGGAGGACTGTCTTGCCAGCGAAGTCCGAGAGCTTCACCGGCCTCAGGTCCAAGTCCACCACCCGGAAGTCGGGTGCCGGCTGTCCCACCTGCAGGTCAGGCCCCAGGAGGGTGAGGGGGTTGCCCCGGAAGGTCACTACGCCTGGTCGCTCCTCTATTTGGCTCATGGCCCGCCCTCCTTTCCTTTACTAGGTTTCTCTCTCGTCATGTCCTTTCCAGTTATTGGCGGCCGCTGAGGCGGGCCCGCGAGCGCAAGGTGGGCCCGCCGTTGCTCATGCGCTTGGTCTGCATGGGCTGCCCCTTGCCGCAGTTGGGGATGGCGAAGAGGCGGAAGTCGTTGCCCACAGCGTCCACGTTCATGAAGAAGTCACGGGTGTCGGCCACCAGCCCGCCATCGCGGTAGAGTTGGCCCAGCCGGCCGTCCCTGATCTCGTAGACCTTCATGGCGGTGATGCGGAAGTTCTCCCGGGACTCGGCCACCGAGGGGATGCGGTGGCCCACCACGTAGTAGCCGCGGTCCACCTCCCGGATGATGTCCTGGGGGTCGCGATCGCCAGGGGCGAAGGCGGTGTTGGACATGCGGATGAGGGGCACCAGGTGGGCATCGGTGGCCTTGTAATGGCCGTTGGGGGTGGCCCCTATGATGGCTGCCGTCTGGCGGGAGTTGAGGAACTCCTCATATATGCCGTGGCGGATGTGATAGGCGCGGCGGGCAGGCGTCCCCTCGTCGTCATACATGTAATGGCCGAACCCCTCCATGGTAGGGTCGGAGAAGGCCGAGAGGAGGGGGGAGCCCACCTGCCGGCCTATTTGGCTTTCCCCGAGGCTCTTGAGGAACCAGGAGCGGCCGGCATAGGCCGTCTCCATCTTCAGGGCACGGTCCAGCTCGGAGGGGTGGCCCACCACCTCATGGCAGAGGAGCGCGTTGTAATGGGGGTCGGTGACCACTACCACCTCCACATCGGTGGCTGGCAGGGGAGGGGCCTTGGCCAGCTCCACGGCGTCACGGGCCAGGGCCAAAGAGAAGTCCAGCAGGTTGGGGTACTTGATGAACGGCTCGTCCACCCCGTGGGCGATGACCTCCCAGCCTCCCTGGTGGCCGGTGAAATCGTAGAGCTCCTGGAAGGCCTCCGGCCCTTGGGCCACCACGAAGCAGGTGCCCTGGGTGATGGCCCACGTCTGGTCGATGTCCGCCCCTTCGGAGCTGACGAAGAGGAGGCGCTCCAGGTGGGTCTCGGCGCCGATGTAGTTGTAGACCACCTCCTGGCCTAGGGCCAGGACCTGGCGGGACACCTCCCGCACATAACGGACCACCTCGGCAAGGGGCACCTGACGCGGGTCCTGCTGGAAGCGGGCGGGGATGGTAGCCCTGTGGACGTCGATAGGGGCTAGGGCCACATCTTGGAGGGTGCTTCCCAGCCTGGGGAATTCGTCGCGGGCCGCTGCCTTCTGGCGGGCGTTCCAGAGGGCCCGCTCGTAGGCGCGGTCTAGGCCCTCCTGGACATGCTGCAGGATCCGGTCCAGGTCGGCCGAGCCCAGGAGGCGGCCGAAGTAGCCGGCGGCAGTCACCCTATCGCCGGCGATGGCCCGAACGCCGAAGGAGAAGCCATAATCCTCGGCGCTGAACTTGTCCATGCCGTTTTCGGCCACCGCCCCCTTGCCCTGGGATACCTCCAGGCGCACGTCCACGTAGCGGCAGTGGGCCTTAGTGCTCGGGTAGCGAGTCACCAGCTCAGCTATCTCCTGGCGGAAGCGGTCGATGGCCTCCAGCTCCACCCTGCCGTTCATATCTCTTCCCTCTGGGGGCCATTTTAGGGCCTGGGCAGGAGGGCGTCTACAAGGCCCGAGGGGTGTGGCTGTGTTACCCTTTCCCTTGGCCCTATAGGGGGAGCAGATGGCCAAGGGGCGTGGCCTGTTGGCTCATATCAACGTCATGTTTGTCTCCCAGGTGGTGGGCTATGGGCTGGCCTTCGCCCTGAGGGTTATCCTCGCCCAGGCCTTGGGGGATGTGGGGCTGGGCACGTATTCCCTCTTCTATACCTCGGTGCTGGTGGCCGGAGGGGCTATGAGTTTGGGAGTGGGATGGGCCAACGTCTACTACCTCAACAAGGGGGCATACAGCCTGTCCACCCTTCTGGCGGCCAGCGCCCTTTTGTGGGCAGGGGTGGTGGTGGTGGCTGCCCTGGGCACCACGGCCTACGCCTGGGCTCGGGGGGCGGAGGCCTTCGTGGCTGGCAAGGCCTACTGGCTGTATGCACCAGCGGTCCCTGTGCTGACAGGATACCTGCTGCTGAGTTCCTTCCTGCAGGGGCAGGGGCGGTTCCCTGCCCTCATGATGGTGGCCTCCGCCCAGGGCCTTACGGCGGTGACGGCCGCTGCTACACTCTGGGCCCTGGGAAGGCTCACTGTCGGCCGGGCGGCGGGGGCGTGGGTGGCCTCCTTCGCTCTGGCCGATGTCCTGGCCCTTATGGTGCTTTCGCCCCACAGGTGGCGATGGGCGTGGGCCCTGCGTATGGTGAGGGCGGCTCTCCGGGACCAGGTGCGCTACGGTCTGCAGAGCCAGCTGGGCAACCTGGCGCAGTTCCTCAACTATCGGCTGGACCATTACCTGGTGGCGGCGTTCGCTGGGAGGGGGGCGGTGGGACAATATACGGTGGCCGTGGGCCTCAGCGAGAGCCTATGGTGGATATCCTCAGCGGTAGTGACGGTGCTGGCTCCCAGGCTCAGTGGCATGAAAAAGGAAGAGGCGGCCGACCTGGCCCTCGCCGCCGGCCGCAACACCCTTCTGGTCATGGGGGCCGCCTCCGTGGGGCTGGCCCTAGCCTCTCCTCTTGTCATCAGGGTGGTGTTCGGCGAGGAGTTCCTGGGGGCGGTGAGGGCAGTGGTGATCCTGTTGCCGGGAACGTTGGCCAACGGCGTGGCCATGGTGGTGGGGAGCTACCTGTTCAGCCAGGGAAAGGCCATCCTTAATACCTACTCCATCCTGACTGCCTTGGCGGTCACCGTGGCTCTGGACCTGGCCCTTATACCCCCGCTGCAAGTGGAAGGGGCGGCCTTGGCCTCTACCCTTGCCTACAGCTCAGGGTTGGCCTTGTCTCTCCTCTGGTTCGGCACCGTCTCAGGGAGGCCAGGGTGGCGCATCCTGGCGCCGCGGCGCAGTGACCTAAGGCTATATGTTGAGATATGGCGAGGAGTGTGGCGTCGCGTCTTGGCGCGAGCCCAGACGGACGAGCCATGGAGATAGGGCGCTTCGAGGGATGTCTTGTGGGGCTGGCAGTGGGCGATGCCCTGGGCATGCCCGTCGAAGGCATGTCGCCCCAGGAGATCGCGGCCCGCTTCGGGCGCATCACCGACATGGCCGCGGGATGGCTGCCAGCGGGCTCCACCACTGATGACACCGCCCAGGCCCTTATTCTGGCGGAAAGCCTGGCGGAGAGGGGCCACTTCGACCCCGAGGATGTCATGGCACGTCTGGTAAGGTGGTATCGCCGCGGCCCAGTGGGCATAGGCGGTCATACCAGGCGCGTCCTCTCCCTGGTGGCCTCTGGTCGCCCGTGGCGGGAAGTAGTGGAGGAGGTGGAGCGGCAGGAGGCGCCTTACACCGTGGGCAACGGCTCCCTTATGCGGTGTGCTCCCATCGCCCTCCGCTACTGCCGGGACATAACCATGCTCTTGGAGGCGAGCCATGAGTCGTCCCGCCTGACCCATCCCCATCCCTTGGCCCGCTACTCGTGTGCCTTCTTCAATGTCCTTTTATCTCGCCTCCTGCGGGGGTACGGGAAGCTGGAGGCCCTTTCCTATGCTATGGAGGCCATGGCCCACGCCCCGTATGAGCTTTTGGAGCGTATGGAAGAGGTGCCCTACAAGGAGGCCCACCAGGTGGGGACCTCCGGGTTCGTCCTCGACACCTTGGAGTGCGCCGTGTGGGCCTGGTGGCACCACGATGATTTCTCTCAGGCCCTTATCACGGTGGTCAACATGGGGGGCGATGCCGATACCAATGGCGCCGTCACGGGGGCCCTCATGGGGGCCTACCTGGGCCTGCAGGCCATTCCCCGCTCCTGGCGGGAGCGGGTGGCCGAAGTGCCCCGTTGCATCGAGCTGGCGCGGCGGCTCTTCCGGCTCGCCCAGGAGGGGTGAGGGCTCCCTCAGACCTCCACCCCAAGGCCTCGCAGGGCCAGGATAGTGGTGGGGAGATCGCCCCGGTGGAGGATGGCGTGGAAGCCGGCCTCCCTAGCTCCTTGCACGTTCTGGGGAAGGTCATCGATGTGGACACAGGCATGGGGAGGAAGTCCAGCCCACGCTGCTGCCAGGCGGAAGATGCGGGGGTCGGGCTTGGCCATGCCCACCCGCGATGAGTTGACGATGTGGTGGAAGAGGCCGTCGATGCCTTGGGGTTGGAGGACCTCCCGCTCCAGCCTGGGGGTGGAATTGGATATGATGCCCACCACGTAGCGCTGGCGTAGCCTGCGCGCCAGCTCCAACACCTCCTGATCCAGCTGGCGCCACACTATGTGCCAGTCCTTCTGGATGTCGGGGATGGGGCGGCCAGCCATCTCCTCCAGACGGCGTAGCACGGCCTGCAGCCACTTCTCCTCCGGCAAAAGCCCCCTCTCTGCCTCCTGCCACTCGGGGATGCCATAGAGGGCCTCCAGGAGGCCGCCGCGGGGGAGGCCGTAACGCTCCTCCAGGGCCCGCACCTGCTCCCGGTCCAGGCGGGCGATGACGCCGCCGAAGTCGAAGAATATGGCCTTGATGTCGCTCATCTTCCCCTATAAGACACGGTAGCGGTTGGCGATGGGCAAGCGCCAGTCGCGGCCGAAGGCCCTTGGGGTGATCTTGACGCCCGGGGGCGCCTGCCGCCGCTTGTACTCGTTGCGGTCTACCATGTGGATCACCTTGGCCACTATCTCTGGTTCGAAGCCCATGGCCATGATCTCCTGGGGGCTCTTTTCCTCCTCCACGTAGGCCTGAAGGATGGGGTCGAGGACCTCGTATGGGGGCAGGGTATCCTGGTCCGTTTGGCCTGGGCGCAGCTCAGCTGAAGGGGGCTTGAGGAAGACGTTCTCGGGGATGACGGGCGAGATGGAATTGCGGTACCGGGCCAGACGGTATACCAAGGTCTTGGGGACATCCTTGATGACGGCGAATCCCCCAGCCATATCGCCGTAGAGGGTGGCGTAGCCGGTGGCCATCTCCGACTTGTTGCCACAGGTGAGGACTAGGGCACCGAACTTGTTGGAAAGGGCCATGACGATGTTGCCGCGAATGCGGGCCTGGATGTTCTCCTCTGCCACCCCCGGCGGGGTGCCGGCGAAGGGCTCGGCCAGCATGTCCAGGTAGGCCTGGTGGGCCGGCTCGATGGGTATGATCAGAAAGCGGATACCCAGGTTCTGGGCTAGCTGGCGGGCGTCGGCCACGGAGGCCTCTGAGGAGTAGCGCGAGGGCATGCTGATGCCCATCACATGTTGGGGCCCCAGGGCGTCTACGGCGATGCACGTCACCAGGCTGGAATCGATGCCTCCCGACATGGCCACCAGCACGTCCTGGAACCCCGTCTTGCGTACGTAGTCCCTGGTGCCCACCACCAGCGCCTTGTACACTTCCTCCTCCAGCGCAAGGGGCGGGGCGATGCGTGGCGTCAAGGGCGGGCGCGGCTGGCCAGCCGGTGCCGGCGCTAAGGGGATGACGGGGGCGGTGGCCTGGTACTGCCACCGCTCCATGCGGCGGCGCGGGTCGCGCAGGCGCAGCCGCATGACGTCTCCCACGTCGATGTCGCACACCAGCAGCTCTTCCTCGAACAGGGAGGCGCGGGCCAGCAGGTGGCCTTGAGCGTCCACCACCATGCTGCCCCCGTCGAACACCAGCTCGTCTTGTCCCCCCACCATATTGACATAACATAAAGCCACAGCGTAGTCGCTGGCCCGCGTGGCTATCATCTGCTCGCGAACGTATCGTTTGCCCATGTGGTAGGGGGAGCCGTTGATATTGATGATAACCTGGGCGCCGGCCAGGGCCTGGGTGCGGGTGGGGTCGCCGGGGTACCAGATGTCCTCGCAGATGTTGACACCGATGCCCACAGGCCCCAGGGTGAAGACAGGGCACTCCTTGCCTGCCTGGAAGTAGCGCACCTCGTCGAACACGCCATAGTTGGGCAGGCGTTGCTTGTGGTAGACCCCTGCCAGCCGCCCGTCGTGGATGATGGCCGCGGCGTTGTAGACGTCGTCGTCCAGCTCGCCCCGCGCTGAGGGCTGGTCGATGAAGCCCACCACGGCGGTGATGCCCCGGCAGGCGGAGACCACATCTAGCAAGGCCCGCACGTTGTCCCGCACGAAGCTCAACCGTAGCACCAGGTCCTCGGGGGGATAGCCGGGGATGGCCAGCTCGGGGAAGGCCACCACATCTGCCCCCAGGCGGCGGGCCTCTTGGACATAATAAATGACCTTGCGGGCATTTCCTTCCAGATCGCCCACCGTGGGGTTCATCTGGGCCAAGGCCACCCTGAGGACAGCCATCATCGCACCTCTGCGCAAGCCTAGGCTAGCATCGGCCCTAGTGGCGGTCAATTTGGCCAGGGTATGGCTCCTTGTAAGGGACGTCGGGGCATGGGAAAATGGGAACACAGGGGTGGCGGCCATGGACGACTTCGGCCTAGACATGGACGAGGCGCTGCGGGCCATCGACGCAGCGGAGGTGCTGGTGGTGCGCTTCGCTGTCCTGGATAAGAGGCTTCTGGTGGACTTCCGCACCAGCCAGTTGGAAGGGCCCTTCATCGCCTTGGTGCCCAAGGCCGGTTCCCTGGAGGAGCGGTATAAGAGCCTCAAGCGCCTGCGGCCCCGCTTCCCCCTGCCTGATAAGATCGTGGCCCTCATGTGGCACCGCACATCGGTGGACACCTTTCGCCTCTCAGGCCTCTGGGATCACATCGTGGCGAGGTTGGTCTCCATCGGGGGAGAGGAGATGAGGGAAAAGGCGGAAGAGGTGTACCGGCAGCTCCTGCTGGAGGAGAGGAAGGAGATCCTGGCTGCCATCCGTGGCGATAGCTCTTATCATTCCTTGTGGGAGCGGCCCCGCCACCAGTGAAGGCCTTCGACTGTGAGAGCCGTACCAGCACTTGCCCGCCGGGTGATTTCTCGGTTTTAAGTGTCGGGGCGGGAGGTGCCTTGTGAGGTTGTGGGCTATGGCGTTAGTGGTGGCCTCGGTCATCTTGCCCCTAGCATGCGGCGGGCAGGAGAGGCCGACGCCTGTCCCTACGGCGGAGGTGGTGCACCAGATCCCTTGGGGGGAGCGGGAGGAGGCCATATACCGTGTCCTACGGGGAGAGTCGGTTGTTGGGCGCGGCGTCATCTCTCTGCAGCGAGAGGGGAGGGTGCTCATCATTAGCCAGGATTTCACCGATGCCCGTGGCCGCTTCCGAGACGTGGTGAAGGCCAGTGTGGACGCTGCCACCCTCAGGCCTCAGGTGGTGGAGAGGGTCCTCACGGGCCCTGAAGGGGAACGCCGGTGGCGGGCCCAGTATGAGGACGGCCGGGTGCGCGTCTTCCAGGAATCCGATGGCGATACTCGCACCGATGAGCTAGTGGTCCCTCTTGTGAGCTATGACTCTTGGTCGGATATTGCCCTCTGGCGCACCATGCCCCTGGCCTATGGCTTCCGGGCCTCGTATATGGGCGTGGGCACCGCCATTCTCCGCAAGCCGGCCACTGCCATCATAACGGTGGAGGTGGTGTCCAAGGAGGCTGTCATTGTCCCTGCAGGCACCTTCCAGGCCTGGCGAGTGCAGGTCCGCAACGGCCATGAGGTGCAGACGGTGTGGATGGCCGACCTTCCCCAAAGGCCGGTGGTCCGGTACGACAACGGGACGTACGTCTTTGAGCTGGAGGAACTTCGCTGAATGGCCACCGTGGTGCTCATCTCCCGACATGGCGGGTTGCTGACGGCGGTGCAGCAGGCCCTAACCCTACGTGGGCACCAGGTGGTGGCTGTCTCTAGCCCCCAAGATGCGGCCACCACTGTACTAGAGGTGGAGGCAGATGCGGCTGTCCTATCCACCGATGTGGGCGAGAAGGAGGTGGCCCGTCTGGCACGCTTGCTGTGGGCCCGGTCCCTGCCCGTTTTGTTCTTGGCGGGCCCGGAGGAGAGGTGGTTGCCGGGGGCCCTACCCCTGCGGCCGGGATTGGACGCCGTTGTCGTGCGCCCCTGCCCCAGCGAGGAGGTGGTGCGGGCTCTAGCCCCCTTGCTGGAGGCCAGGGCCCGCTCTGACCTCCTGCCCTTGGGTTCGGCCTACTTCCACCGCCCTTCGCGGGAAGTGAGGGGGCCTGGGGGTGTGGCAACCCTCACCCCTGTGGAAGCATCGCTGGTGGAGCATCTGGCGCGGCGGCGGGGAACGACGGTAGGGGCCAGGGAGTTGCTGCGGGAGGTGTGGGGCTTCCCGGAGGGCGTGGGCTCCTCGGAGCTGGTGCGGGCCCATATGCACAACTTGCGCCTCAAGCTGCGTCAGGTCACAGGTGGGGAGTCAGTCATTCAGACGGTGCCGCGTCAAGGTTACCGCTTGCCTTGAGGTGGTGCGGAGGGCGAGCGTGACGACCCAGGCTGGTCGGGGCGGCCGGATTTGAACCGGCGACCTCCACAACCCCATTGTGGTGCGCTCCCAGGCTGCGCTACGCCCCGACCACACAAGATGCTAGCACAACAACCGCCCTCCATCAAGGTGAGGAGCCGCGGGTCTTCCGGGACAAGACACGGTCGGCAGGGTGTCGTGGGCTCATTTTAGAATCAGGTCACCGCCGCCCGTCGCGGTGGCCTCACCATCAGGATGAGGGGTAGCGCCAAGGCGGTCACGCCCATCCCCAGGGCAAAGGCCCCGCTGTAGCTCCCCATCGCCTCGTAGATGACCGCTGCCGTATAGATACCGATGCTGGTGGCACCCGCAGCCAGGGAGAAGATGGTGCCAGCGATGGAGGACAAATAGCGGCGGCCGAACATATCGCCAGCATAGGCAGCGTAGACAGGCCCCGTGGAGCCATACCCCATGCCAAAAAGGACCGCCGAAGGGTAGGTGAGGGCGAGGCTTTTCAAAAGCGATGCCGTCAGCATCCCGAGGAAGCTCACCATCTGCAGAAGGGTGGCCAGCACCAGCGTGGGCCGACGTCCTATCACATCGGAGATGGCGCCGCCCATGAGCCGGCCGAAGGTGGACCCCATGGCGATGGCCGATATGGTGAACGCTGCTTGCCCTGTTGACGCCTTAAGGGAGGTCTTGGCAAAGCTGGGAAGATGCACCACCGGCAGGAAGACCATGGACCAAAAGACGAATAGGAAGGCTGTAAAGAGCCAGAAGGCCTGCGTCCGTACAGCCTCCGAGAGGCGGAAGGAGCAGTCCTCCCCTCCATCCCCCTCGCTGACCATGGGAGCCGCCTTGGGTGAAACGTAGGGCAGGAGGCCCTTGGCCTCGGGGCTCTTCTCCAGGAGGAGCCCAGCCAGGGTGAAGCAGGCTATGAGCCCTAGGCCGTAGATGAGGTAAGTGGAGCGCCATCCCAGCGCCCCCAGCAGGGCGGCAGATAATAGGGGCACCGTGAGCTGGCCCAGGCCCGAGCCAGCTGCCGTGAGCCCCACCGCCAGGCCGCGATGGCTCACGAACCACTTGGCCACGGTGGAGGTGTTGGGTACGAAAGCTGTGCTCATCCCCAGGGCCGCTAGCAAGCCATAGGAGAGATAGAAATGCCACAGGTGGCTGGCCCGTGAGGTGAGCAGTATCCCTGCCCCCAGCAGCGCCCCTCCCATCATAACCACCCGCCGTGGCCCCCACAGGTCCGTCAGGCGGCCGCTCAACAGGCTGAAGAGGGAGTAGAGGGCGGAGTAGACGGAGAACCCCAGGCTGATGGCTGCGCGGTGGCCGGGCGCTATATCTTCCTCAATACTGGGTAAGAAGACGCCAAAGCTGTACTGGACGCCATAGCTGGCAAACAGTACCGTGAAGGCGGCGCCAACGACCACCCAGCCGTAGTACAGGCCGCGCCATCTGGCCGAAGCCACATGCATCTCACACCCCGGGCGGAGGTTCCCGCCTGAAGGAGCCAGCGGAAGGCATCCCCCAGCCTCAAACCCTCATCAGCTCCAATGGCTTAGGGGAACCCCTGGCTTAGACTCTATGTTAGTGACGGGATAAGGGGCATAACAACCCCGCGCTGGGCTAGCGCTTCGGCCCTACGGTCTCGAGGAGGCTGTGGCAGCCACGGCCTTCTCGCGACGGCCATACCCCGCCGGCACATATGGCGCATTGCCCTAGCATATCCAATCTTGGTCATCACCACTCACCGGGTCAGGATGGGGCGGGCGACCACGATAACCCCATCCTCTTCCTCTCCCAAGGCGCACGCTTGGCCATGTCGCCACAGGATGGCGGTGTAGGCAGCTACCACCGCGTCCAGCTCGTCGTGGGAGAGGAGACGATCGGGGGCGAGCCCATGCACCCAGCGGGAGAGCCCTGACTGCAGCCACTGACGGCCCGCGGCGGTCGTCTTTTTCGCAGGGGGGCGCCCTAGGAGGGCCACTTTGCTAGCATAAGGATAGACCTCGATGACCTTCTTACCGGCCCTCTCCAGGGCCTGGCGCTGGGCCATGGCCCACTCCACTAGGGGACGGAGGATGGTGCGCTTGGTAGTCCACATGACTCCTATGCCAAGGCGAGCTAGCGCCCTCTCGGCAGCCCGGCGGGCACTGGGGCCTCTTTGACACCGCCCACATGTGCAGGGAAAGTCTAGACATCCCCATCCCGCAGGGAGGCCAAGGGGTGCATCGATAGCTATCACCTCTGCGGCCAGTTCTTGGGCCAGGGGCAGAAGGTCCACATAGCCCTCTTGTCGGCCCAGGCGGAGGAGGCGGGCATCCTCGTCCAGGAGGGCGAAGGCCACCCCGTGGCCGGGGAACGCCGGGTCTACACCTAATACGAAGGTGGCACGGGACATGGGCCATCCCGCCCACGTTTAGAAGAGGCGCTGGACAGCGATGACCCCACCCATGCCCAGGGAGGCCACACCGGCGAACTCCAACACGGCCACCGGTCCCAGCTGGCCGGCCAGGATGTGTTGCACCATCCCCGTCAGCACGTAAAAGCACAGGAGGAGGAGCACGACGCCAGCGCTGGCGTTCAAGGGCAGAAAGGTCAAGGCCCAAGTGGCCTGTCCCATCACCGTCCCCATGGCCAGCGCCAAGGCCACCGCTCGCATGGGCTGAGAGGCGGCATCGCGCAGGGCCTCCAGGGCCAGGAGGGAGCTCACCAGGCCAGCCGCTGCTGCCCGCGACCACCACCCCAAGGCCACCTGCTCTGAGAGGATGGCCACCAGGAAGAAGAAGGCGGTGACGTAGCAGGCGCTGTGGAGGATGATCCTGGCCCGCAGATATTCAGAAGAGCGGTGGTCTAGGCTGTGGCATTGGGCGTGGACGATGGTGCCCAGGCTTGCAGCCATGGCCAGGGTCACGGGCACCGCCCAATAGCCTTCCACCATCAGCTCCACGAACACCGCCGCGCCCACGGCGAAGAGCACGGGTAGCGTTAGCTGGACAGCGGTATCGTCCAGGCGACGGAGGCGTCCCCTGGAGTACGCCCGCAAGATGCCATCGGTGCCAAGAGCGACCAGCAGGGCTAGGATGGCCAGAATCCAGACCTGCGTGGGCTCGATGAGGACATATGCTAAAAGCCCCACCCCATAGACCAGGGCTACTAGAAAGACCCGCTCCCTATGCTCCACCGGCCGCTGGGCCTGTCCCTGCGGGCCGGGGCGGATGGTTACGGACTTCACAGCCCGTCATGTTATTTATCGACGCCCGATCTGTCAACCTCCGCCAGGGCCTCCAGGACCTGGTGCAGCAGGTGGGGCCAGTCTTCTCCCAGGCGGGCGGGGTCGAGGCGGAAGGTGGTGGGCCCCACCTCCAGCCAACGCCTGAGGGCAGGAGGGATGGGCGGCAGGGGGCGTTGGTCGGCCATGCGGGCCACGATCTTGCCGCCCTCCAAAGCTAAGGAGCGTATCCCTGCCTGCCGGGCCAGGGCCCGCAAGCGGGACAGGAAGATGAGGCCCTGGGCGGGGGGCGGTAGGGGGCCGAAGCGGTCCTCCATCTCCTCCTTTAGGGCCATCACTGCCTCCACGTGGGGAGCGGTGGCCAAACGTTGGTACAGGGAGAGGCGTTGCCCCATCTGGGGGACGTAATCCTCGGGCAGGTAGGCGGCGATGGGGAGGTCCACCAGCACTTCTTGGGGCTCCGGCGGGGGTGGCTGACCCTGTCTGGCGGCCTGGAGGCGACGGGTGGCTTCGGCCAGAAGCTTTGTATAGAGCTCCAGCCCCACAGCGGCCATGTGGCCGCTCTGCTCAGGGCCCAGGAGGTTGCCTGCCCCCCTGATCTCCAAGTCGCGCAGGGCTACCTGGAAGCCAGCTCCCAGCTCATGGGCCTCAAAGATAGCCTGCAGGCGCCTCTGGGCGGCCTCCGTCAGCCTCTCCTGGCGGTCGTAGAGGAGGTAGGCGTAGGCGAGACGGTCGCTGCGCCCAACCCTTCCCCGTAGCTGGTAGAGCTGGGCCAGGCCCAAGCGGTGGGCATCCTCCACGATGATGGTGTTGACGTTGGGGATGTCCAGCCCGGCCTCGATGATGGTGGTGCACACCAGCACGTCCACCTCCTGTGCCCGGAAGGCGTCCATCACCAGGGCCAGCTCCTCCTCGTCCATCTGGCCATGGGCCAAGGCCAGCCGGGCCTCAGGCACCAGCTCCTGGACCCTGCGTAGGGCGTGGGCGATGGTCTGGACGCGGTTGTGGACGTAGTAGACCTGCCCGCCACGGCCTAGCTCACGGCGAATGGCCTCTTTCACCAGGCGGGGGTCATAAGGGCCCACATAAGTCCTGATGGGAAGGCGGGACTCGGGGGGCGTCTCCAACAGGGACATGTCCCGCACGCCTCCTAGCGCCATGTAGAGGGTGCGGGGGATGGGGGTGGCAGAGAGGGTGAGGACGTCTACCTGGCGCCGCAGCATCTTCAAATGCTCCTTGTGGCCCACTCCAAACCTCTGCTCCTCGTCGATGATGACCAAACCCAGGTCCTTGAAGTGGACGTCGGGCTGGAGGAGCCTGTGGGTGCCGATGACGATGTCCACATCACCACGGGCCAGGGCTTCTATCACTTCCCTCTGTTCTCGCTCCGATATGAGACGGGAGAGCATGGCCACGCGCACGGGGAAGGGGGCCAGGCGGCGGCGAAAAGTCTCCCAGTGCTGTTGGGCCAGGACGGTGGTGGGCACCAGGACGGCCACCTGCTTTCCGTCCATCACCGCCTTGAAGGCTGCCCGCAGGGCGATCTCCGTCTTGCCATAGCCCACGTCACCGCAGACGAGGCGGTCCATGGGGCGTGGGCTCTCCATATCCCGCTTCACCTCAGCGATGGCTGCCAGCTGGTCGGGCGTCTCTAGGTATGGGAAGGAGGCCTCCAGCTCCAACTGCCAGGGGGTATCGGGCGAGAAGGCGTGCCCGGGCAGCACCTCGCGGTCGGCATATAGCATAAGGAGCTCCCGCGCCAGGTCGGTCACCGCCCGGCGGACGCGTTGCTTGGTGCGCTGCCACTCGCCGGAGCCCAGCCTGGTGAGGGGAGGCTCAAACCCGGAGGGCCCAATGTAACGGGATATGCGGTCCACCTGCTCTACGGGCACCAGCAGGCGCTGCCCCTCGGCGTACTGGAGCTCCAGGTATTCCCTGTCCGTGCCGTCGGTGCGGGAGCGGACCACGCCGGCGAAGCGGGCGATGCCGTGGTCCACGTGCACCACATAGTCACCGGGGCGAAGCTCGGCCAAGGTGGCCTCCAGGGTGAAGTAGCGGCGGGGGATGGCCCGCCTCTCCTTGGTGAAGCCGAAGATCTCGTGGTCGGTCACCAAGGTTAGGGATGTCTCGTCCAGACGCCATCCACCAGGCAGGGAGCCATGGACCAACACCAGTGGCCCTTCCGCCATGGCGGAAGAGGAAGTCTCCATTCCCTCCTGGGCGAGGAGCTCGGCCAGGCGCGGGGCCTGCTGAGAGACGATGACTGTCTTCTGCCCCCGCCTTCGCCATTCGTGAAGGTCGGCGGTGAGGCGTCGCAACTGCCCCCCATAGTGGGGGAGAGGCGAGAAGGGGAGGTTGTGCATCCCCTCCATCTGCCACCGGTGGAGGGTGATGAGGTGATGGCAGGCCTCCAGGGACTTGAGGATGTGAGATGGCTCGGCAATAGGGGGCGGCAGGCCCCTGGGGAGCTCAGAGGCCAGCTCCCTGGCAGCCTCTCGGGCCCGCTCCTGGGCGTCGGTCAGGGCGGTGGCCACCTCTTGCCATTCGCTCACTACCACCAGGGCATCCGGTGGCAAATGATCCAGCAGTGTGGCCTGAGCTAAGAAGGGGACGTAGAAGTGGTCGCCTTGAAAGCCGCCGCCACAGCGTAGGCCCTCCAGTTCCCGGGCCAGTCGCCTCTGGGCCTCGAAGGAGAGGTGGGAAGTGTCCAGACAGTCCAGCCAGGCGGGCGGGGTGTGGAAGAGGGCCTCTTTAGCCGGTCCTATCTCTACCTCGTCCACCGGCCTTAGGGAACGCTGGGTCTCGGGCTGAAAGTGGCGCATCTCCTCCACTTTTCGCCCCCACAGCTCCAGGCGCACCGGCCACGGCGAGGTGGGAGGGAAAATGTCGATGATGCCGCCGCGGCGGGCCACCTCGCCAGGCCGTTCCACCATGGGGACCAGGGAGTATCCCCATTTGAGGAGTCGGGACAAGAAGCCCTGGGGCTCTAACTCCCCACCCACCCGCACCACCACGGTGTTGGCCTTCAGCTCCGGAGGAGAGATGGTGGTCTGGGCCAGGGCCAGGGCCGAGGCCACCACCAGCACCTCCTCCCCCCGCTGCAGACGTTGAATGGCCAGGAGGCGGGCGGCCACCAGTTGGGGGTCCGGGGGCGTGCGGTCGTATGGGACGGCCTCCCGTGGTGGGAATGGGCAGGTGCGCCCATCATCGCCCAGCCAGGCCTTGAGCTGATCGGTCAGCTCCTCGGCCTGTTGGGGCTTTGGCACCACCACCAACATGGGGCGCCCTAGCAGGACAAAAAGGGCAGCTATAGCCGCCCCTTTGGCCGCCTCCAGGACCGAGATGGCCAGATGACGTCTCTGGGCGATCTCCTCGGTCAGGCGACGCAGAGAGGGGGCGGCGGCCACCGCCGATAGTAGAGGCGATAAGTCCATGGGGCCCTGCCAAGAATATTGTAACAACGCCTCAGCGGTTGTAGATGTTCATGGCCGCCTCCAACCCCCGCGTCACCACTGTCTCCAGGGCTTGGCAGGCCAGCTCGATGGCCTCCTCCAGGCGGGCCTTCTCCTGAGGTGGGGGCACCGAGAGGACATAGGCTGCTATCGCCTCTGGCTCCGTGATAGGGACCCCGTTCCTAGTGGGGCGGCCGATGCCGATGCGCAAACGGGCGAAATCGCTGGTGCCGATGGCTTCCATGATGGAGCGCAGGCCGTTATGCCCGCCATGGCCGCCGCCGGGACGAAGGCGCAGGTGGCCCAAGGGCAGGTCCAGATCGTCGCACACTATTAGAAGGCGTGATGGCTCTAAGGACAGGTGCCGGAGGAGGAGGGCCACGGCGCGACCGCTCTCGTTCATAAAGACGCGGGGGCGAGCCAGGGCCACCAAGGTGCCGCCGATCTCGCCCAGTCCTAGGGAGTAAGTGCGTTTGGCACGCAGCTCGATGCCGTGGCGGCGTGCTAGGCGGGCCACGCATCTGGCGCCTGCGTTGTGGCGCGTCTCAGCATACTGAGGGCCGGGATTGCCCAGCCCTACCAACAGCCAACGGGGTGGCATGGGTTTAGGAGTGGTGGCCTCCTTCCGCCAGGGATCGCAGGATGCGTAGGACCTCCTCGCCTGCCCTCTCCACCTCTTGCCGACTGGGCGTCTCCCCGGCCTGTAGCCGCTCTAAGAGAGATGCGATGGCCTCTTTTATTCTCGTCTCCACCAGGAAGCATCGCAGGAAGGCCGTGAGGCGGTCGTCTAAAAGTTGGGCCAAGGTGGTGAGCTGGCTGGCCTGCACTACCTTCAGCAGCCGTTCCAAAGTGGGGTCGTAGGCCTGGGAGATGGCCACGCTGGCCAGGGCCTTGGCCAGGCGGGCCATCTGCTCCCCCAGCGCCTGGTCCAGCGCTGCCAAGGTCTCCTCCACCTCCTGCACGGGGGGCAGGGCGCCCAGCTCCAGATGGCATTGGGGGCAGCGAGCGGACATGGGCCCAGGCAGGACGGGCCCCTCCTCTGTGCAGGGGTCCAGATAGCGAAGAAGGGCGTGGTAGCGGGCCAGGGCGGCTGTCCCCACAGGTGGCCCCAGCTCCCGTAGGGCGTCCAGGCGGCGCAACGCCTGCGCCTTGGCGCCCGCCTTCAGCAGGCGGTCTCGGAGTTGGCCCACAGCTGCCCAGTACTGGCGATGGTGGGCTTCATAGGCCGGACGGTAGCGGGCCTGGAAATGCTCCAGGGCCGCCTTCCCCACGGGCAGGCGGTGGGGCTCCACAGCCACCACCACGTATGACATCTGCTCCCGGGCCAAGGTCCGGTCTAGCTCCAGCTCGTGTTGGGGGGCGGCGGCCTCCGCCAAGAAGCGGCGGGCCTCGGCCACCGCCAAGGCCTCTTCCGGACTCTGAGCTAGGGCCCGCGCTGCGTAGATATCGGCGGCTAGAGCGGTGGCGGTGCCGAAGGTCTTGGCTGCCTCCTTCACCACCTCTTCCTCCCCTTGGCACTTAAGCCAAGATCGCAATCTTGCGAGGGCTGCCGCTAACTCTTCCGGGCCCTGTGGTGGGAGAGAGGCCTGGGCCTTCTCCACCAAGGCCTGTAGTTGACGGTGCACCTCCATAGGCTCCACCGAGGGTGCGGGGTGGGGGGCATATAGGGCCTGGGCCGCCGCCTGCCACCAGCGGCCATGGTCCCACGCCAGCACCAGAGCCTTAGCCACCGCCTCCAACTGCAAGCCCCGCTCAGACAGGGTATGCCGACGCCCCACGGGCAGAGGATAGGGGGCGAAGATGCGCATCCGGCCCTGGATGTAGGGCGAGGCGCCAGCAGCCCATAGGGAGCCCGGCTCAGATAGGGAGGTGCCGGCCAGGGAGACGGGGGCACACACAACCACCGGGCCAGAAAGCTGCGGCTCCTCCACTAGCGGCTCCTCCAGGACGATGATGCGGAACTCCTCTCCCTCCTCTAGGCGGCCCAGCTCATCTCGCCACCGGCGAGAGGCCACTACGCGCCCTTTTCGCTCCTCCCCGAGGATATCAGTGACTGCTAAAGTCCAAATCCTCTCTTTCGCCCCCATTTTGTGTATCTATAGTATAGCATGATGGGGGCGAAAGAGGGCGAAAAAGCGTCGTCTAAGGGATGATTATGCTCCTTGCCACCTCGCCGCGGCGGAGAGCATCGAAGGCCTCGTTTATATGGTCCAGAGGGTAGACCCGGCTGATGAGTTGGTCCAGCTTGAGGCGGCCCGTCATATACAGCTCCACCAGGCGGGGGATGTCCACGCGGAAGCGGGTGCCGCCGTAGGCGGAGCCGGTGATGGTCTTCTCCATCATAAAGGCGCCGGTGGGGAGGCTCACCTGGGAGCCGGCAGGGGCCAGGCCCACCACGATGGCCATCCCGCCCCGCCTGGCCATGTCGAAGGCCTGACGCATGGTCTCCGGATGCCCTATGACCTCGAAGGCATAGTCCACTCCCCCTGGGGAGATGCGGCGCACCATGGCCACTGGGTCCTCGCGGGAGGCGTTGACTACATGGGTGGCCCCAAACTCCTTGGCCAGCTCCAGCTTATGGTCGAGGATGTCGATGGCGATGATGCGGGCGGCCCCTGCCAGGGCTGCTCCTTGCACCACGTTGAGGCCCACCCCCCCGCAGCCGATGACGGCCACGTCGCTGCCAGGCGGGACCTTGGCTGTGTTGAAGACGGCCCCCACTCCCGTCATGACTCCGCAGCCCAGGAGGGCGGCCCTGTCCAGGGGCATGTCCGGGCGTATCTTGGCCAGGCTTATCTCTGGCACCACGGCGTAGGTAGCGAAACCCGCCACGCAGGCCTCGTGGTATATGGGCTGACCTCCTTGGGAGAGGCGGGTGGTGCCGTCCAGCAGGGTGCCTGTGGCCGTGGCCCGGTTGCCTAGGGTGCACAGGTTGGGGCGCCCCACCAAGCAATAGTGACACTGGCCGCAGGCAGGGACGAAGCTGATGACCACGTGGTCGCCGGGGGCCACGTAGCTTACCCCTTCCCCTACTTGCTCCACTACCCCCGCTGCCTCATGGCCCAGCACCGCCGGGGAAGCTATGGGCACCCTCCCCTCCAGGAAGTGGAGGTCGGAGTGGCAGACGCCGCAAGCGGCGATCTTCACCAGCACCTCCCCTGCCTTAGGGGGTGCCAGATCCACCTCCTCCACCGAGAGGGGCTCATGGGGCCTACGGAACACAGCTGCCCTAATACGCATGGTTACCCGCCCTCCTTATCCCTTATCTGTCCACTCCTTTCAAGAAGCGCCAATACCCTATGGCCCGCGCTATGGCCTTGGCTGCCCGACGGAAATCGGGAAACACGGGGATGCTCCGCTCCACCATCTTCTGGCGGACCAGGGCCCCCAGCTCCGGCAAGTGAGAGGGGTGCACCACCGCGGCCAGGGGCTTCGGGCACTGCTCCCGGAAGGAGGCCAGGGACTGGGCCACCACCTCCGCTAGCTGGGGATTTTCCCTCAGGCGGCGTACCAGGAAATTGGTGCCCACCTCGAACACCAGCAAGTCTATGTTCTCGTCATCGGCCAACACCGAGAGGAGCCGTTCCACCTGCGGCATGGAGAGGCCCATGGCTACTGTCCAGCCGGCATCCAGAGGGTTTCGATAGCTACCACCGATGACGGTGAAGAAGGAGGAGAGCTTCTCGTATGAGCGAGGGGAGAGGAGGGGGACATCTAGCCCCTCCCTCTGAAAGGCATCGGTGATGACCACCGATTGGCCCCCCGTCATGGCCACCAGCCCCATGCGCCGCCCGGTAGTGGGGGGCATGAGGAGAAGGGCCTTGCACACGTCCAGGGCCTCCTCCAAGGAGTCCACCTCGATGGCCCCAGCCTGACGCATGGCCGCCCGCCATACATCAGGGGCGGTGGCCAGGGAAGCGGTGTGGGAGAAGGCGGCGCGGGCTCCTGCCTCGGTCATCCCTCCCTTCCAGACCACTACTGGTTTGCGGCGGGTGGCCTCCCGCAGGAGGGAGAAGAAGCGGCGCCCGTCCCTCACCCCCTCCACGTACATGGCGATGACCTCCACCTCCGGGTCGTGGAGGAAGTAGTCCAGGTAGTCGGGCACATCGAGGACCTCAGCGTTGCCGATGCTGGCGGCCTTGGCACATGGCACTCCTTCCTGAGGCCCAAGGAGGGTGAAGTTGATGCAGTGGGTGCCGCTCTGGGAGATGAAGGCCACCTTCCCCCCCTCCCCCACCGTCTGCTCGGGGCTGTTGCGCAGGCCCAGGCGGGCGTTGTAGAGTCCCACGCAGTTAGGCCCCACGATGAGGAGGCCGTTCCTGCGGGCTATATCCCCCATCTCCCTTTGCAGCCTAAGGCCCTCCTCCTCGCCTGTCTCGGCGAACCCAGAGGTGAAGAAGGCTACTGCTGCCACCCCCTTCTCGGCGCAGTCGACCACGATGCGGGGCGCCACTTGCCTAGGCACGGAGGCCATGACGTAGTCCACAGGCCCAGGGATATCCTGAAGCCGCAGGTAGTTGGGGAACCCAAGGGCCTTTATGCCCTCTATCTCAGCGGGGTCGATCTGCACGGAATAGACGGGGCCCTGGAAGGTACGTAGGGACTCCAGCCACATATAGCCAATGGCCCGCTTGTCGCCCACCACGGCCACCGCCCGGGGGTTGAAGGCCCGGGCTAGCTGGCTACGGACGTCCGTCATGGTCTAGAGCTCCCCCCGCAGCTCCATATAGAGGCGCTGCACAAGGATATCCAGGCGGGAGGGCTCGGCCCACTGGGCATAGTAGCCACCCACCTTGAGACGGCGGGCGGCCTCTTGCTCCGGCACCCCCTCGCGGAACATCTTGCGGGCCTCCCGGCGCACCAGGGCTAGGTATTGCCGCATCTCCCGCAGCAACCCCTTGTCCCCCACGGGCCCGTGGCCAGGGACGATGGCCTCCACCTCTAGGTTCTGTACCCGGTCACACACCCTAATCCAACCGCTGACGTGGCAGTGGAAGGGCCCAGGGGTTACATAAAAGAAGGCTACGTCCCCAGCGAACAAGATCTTCTCTTTGGGGAGATACACTAGGGTGTCCCCTTGGGTGTGGGCCCGGCCCAAGTACAGGAGGTGGACCTCCTTGTCGCCTACATGCACCACCATGCGGTCCTCATAGGTGAGGGTGGGCGGGGTGAGCTGGATCTGGCGAAAGCCCTGGGCGTAGCGGGGCATGAGCTGGGAGAGGAGGTCGATGGGGAGGCCGAACTCCAGCATCTCTCGCCGGCAATTGGCGTGGGCGATGATGGTGGCCTCGCGGAAGAACTGGTTGCCCCCTACGTGGTCGATGTGGAAGTGGGTGTTGACCAGGTAACGCACAGGTGCCCGCGTCGTCCGCCGGATGGCCCGCCGGAAGGCACGGGTCATGCGAGGGATCATGAGGGAGTCCACGGCTAAGGCCTCGCCATCGCCCACGATGAGGCCGGCGTTGCTGACGCCCGTAGCCCCAGTGGGCTGGATGTAGGCGAAGACGCCCGGGGCCAGCTCCTGCAGACCCCCTGGCCAGCGGCGGGGCACGCGTCGCCTGGGCATGGCTCACCTCCTCAAGAAAGGACGATGCGGGCGTCTACCGCCTCTGCCCCATCGGGGCGGGCGAAGACGGGGTTCAGGTCCAGCTCGGCAATCTCCGGGTAGGCCTCCACCAGCTCCGAGACCCTCAGGATGAGGCGCTCCAGGGCATCCAGATCAGCAGGGGGCTGGCCGCGGTAGCCCATCAGCAGGGGGAGCCCTTTGATCTCCCGGATCATCTGGCGGGCGTCCCTTGGCTCCAGGGGCACGATGCGGAAGGAGACGTCCCGGAAGAGCTCCACCAGGATGCCCCCTAAGCCGAACATGATGACGGGCCCGAACTGGGGGTCCTTGCTCATGCCTACGATGACCTCCACGCCAGGGGCAGCCTGCCTTTGGACGGATACCCCCAGGATACGCGCCTGAGGCATGTGTTGACGGGCGGCGGCCGTCACCTCATGGAAGGCCCGAGACACCTCCTCTGGCGTCTTGAGCCCAAGGCGCACCCCTCCCACATCTGTCTTATGGACGATGTCGGGGGAGACCACCTTCACCACCGCTGGCAGGCCCACCTCCCTGGCGGCAGCCGCCGCCTCCTCGGCGGTGGTGGCCAGGCGGGCCACGGCGCACGGGATGCCAGCCTCGGCCAGCACCTGTTTGGACTCCACCTCCGTGAGCACCCGCCGCCCCTCTTCCTGTGCCTTGCGGAAGATATCGGCGATAGTCACCTTGCACCTCGTACCAGGCTGAGATCGCAGCCATAATACGGCGCTAGAATGTGGTAGTCAACAGCCTGCCCTAAAGGCTGTGGGCCGCCCTTGACGGATATGGGCAGAGGTCGGCCAGGGGACATGGTTGGCAGAGGGGGGAGCGGGCGCGGCACAGGTTCCGCCCATGCCTTATAAGGAGCACGTGGAAGGGGAAGACCAGCTCCTGAGGCACCTGGCTCTGCAGGAGCTTCTGGGTCTGGACGGCATCGGCCCTCCAGGGGACGAGCCCCAGGCGACGGGCTACCCGGTGCACATGCGTGTCCACTGGCAAGGCTGGACGGCCCAGGGCGAAGAGGAGGACGCAGGCGGCCGTCTTGGGCCCCACCCCTGGGAGGTCTTCAAGCCAGGCCTGGGCCTCCTCCAGGGGCATCTGGGAGAGGAAGGAGAGGTCCAGGGAGCCGCGTCGCTCCAAGACTTGTGCCAGGAGGGCCTTGATACGTTGGGCCTTGATGCGGCCCAGACCCCCCACGCGTATGGCGTCTTCCAGCTCCTCCTGAGGGGCGGCCAGGACATCTTGCCACTCGGGGAACCGGGTCCGCAGGCGCATAAAGGCGCGGCCAGAGTTGGCATCGCTGGTGTTCTGGGAGAGAACGGCCAGGACTAGCTCCGTCAAGGGGTCGCCGTGGGGCCGCCAAGCCGGGCAGCCATAAAGCCCTGAGAGCCTTTCCACCACCAGCTGGGGGGTGAGCACCTCAGCGTATATAGTAAGGCGGGGATTTAAGGACGGGCAACTTGGTGGGAACCTGGAGCCGAGGTTACACTGGCTCTGAAGGAGGCGATGATGGCCCGAGAGGTACGCCTGACCCAGATGGCCACCTGCGCTGGTTGAGCGGGGAAGGCCGGAGCGGCCTTCCTGGCGCAGGTGCTGCGCCGTCTCCAGAGCCATATCGCTGCCAGCCCCAGCCTCCTGGTGGGGCTGGCGCCACCCGACGACGCCGCCGTCTATCAGGTGACGCCAGATACGGCGGTGGTGTTGACAGTGGACTTTTTCGCGCCCTTGGTGGACGACCCTTACGACTTCGGGGCCATCGCCGCCGCCAACGCCATGAGCGATGTCTATGCCATGGGGGGAGAGGTGGCCCTGGCCCTAAACGTGGCCGCCTTCCCCGAGGATATGCCCGAGGAGGTGGTGGCCCGCGTGCTGGAGGGCGGGGCTGACAAGGTGGCAGAAGCAGGGGGCGTCCTGGCGGGTGGCCACACCATCATAGACCGGGAGCCCAAGTATGGGTTGTGCGTCATGGGGTTTGTGCATCCCCAGAAGGTGCTCACCAAGGCTGGGGCGCGCCCCGGCGATAGACTAGTCCTCACCAAGCCTGTGGGCACAGGCATCGTCACCACCGCCGCTAGGAACGGCGAGGCCTGGCCCCACCACTTGCGGGCGGCCGTGGGCTGGATGAAGGTTCTCAACCGCCATGCCATGCATCTGGCCCGTCAGCTCCAGGCCCATGCGGTCACCGATATCACTGGCTTTGGGCTTATGGGCCACGCCTGGGAGATAGCCGAGCAGAGCAACGTTCGCCTCCGCATCTGGGCCAGCAGAGTGCCGGTTCTGCCGGGGGCCCTGGAGTACGCCCGCAAGGGCATCTTCCCTGGCGGCGGGCACCGCAACCTCTCCTACTACGGCCCGCGGGTGGACGTAAGCCCCCAGGTTACCGAGGAGGTGCGGCTCCTCATGTTTGACCCCCAGACCTCGGGGGGGCTGCTCATGGCCGTGCCCGAGTCCCTGCCTAGCTTGCCAGCGGGCGAGCACCTGTGGGAGATCGGGGACGTGGTGGAGGGGGAGGGGGTGGAGCTGCTGCCATAGGTACTCCTCGCCGAGGAGCATATCCTGGGCCAAAACGTCGCCCAGATGATGGGCCCCTCCTATGCCGCAGAACCCGTTTCAGTCGAGGGCGAAGAAGAAGAGGCCGGGTGCCGCCCCGCCAATACCTCCCACCTCGGCCACGTTGGCCAGGATGCCCAGGGTCAGGGCGAACCCCGAAAACCCCACCACGTTGGCCACCAGTGATCGGGCCTTCCCTGCCCCACTCACCGCCTCTATTGCCTCTTGGGACAGGAGGACGGTGGCTGCCAAGGGGATGACGGCCAGGGGGATGGCCAAGGGGGCTAGGGCCATAAGCACCGTCAGGGCCATGGGGGCGAAGGCCAGGCCCATGGCGCGGGCCAGGCCATAGAAGGGGACGGTGGTGCCATACCCCAGGGTGAGGACCTGGTAAGTCAAGTAGACCCACAGGGACCAGGCGCCAACCTGCAACAGGCTTCCCATCACCAGGGTGCGGACCAACACCTGCACCCGCTGGCCCTCCATCTGGAAGGCCCAGAAGAGCCAGGAGCCGAGGCCACATAGGAAGCTGGCTACCACCACCGTGGCCAGGCATGGCAGGGTGGCCGCGGGCTGGGCACTCACTTCCGCCAACACCGCCAGGTCCAGGCGGGCCAGCCTCAGTAGCCACTGCAGAGGGTTTGCCAGCTCCTCTTTACGAGTCCGCATCATCTCCACCTCCCGCAAGAGCCGCGTCCAGGTTAACGCAGGGGTCGTTTCTGGGGAACCCCTGGACGCCTTGGGTACTTAAGGGGGGAGGGGCGAGCCTTGGTTACCACCACCAGGGTGGGATATGGCCCAGGGCCAGGCACCGTGAGGGGGGCCACGTGCACCACTTCCCCTCCCAGCTCCCGCAGAGCAGCGGCTGCCTCCTCTATCTCCTGATAGGCCCTCTCCCCCTTGGGGGAGGCGAGGGCCCCGCCTACCTCCAGAAAGGGGAGGGCTAGCTCCACCAGCACGGGGAGGGGCGCCACCGCCCGGGCCAGGGCCAGGCGGTAGGTCTCCCGGTGTTGGGGGAGATGGGCCACCTCCTCCGCCCGCCCCCAGATGATCTGGACGTGCTGCAGGCCTAGCAGAGCCACCAACCGCTTTAGGAACCGCACCTTGCGCCCGTCGGCCTCCAAGAGGGTGAGGGGGAAGTCCCATACCAGGCGAATGGGCAGGCTGGGGAACCCGCCCCCCGTGCCGATGTCGATGACTGCCTCCTCTTCCCCAGCTGGCAGGAGTCCCATGTCCAGAAGACGCCGGCCCAGGGCCAACGACTCCAGGAAGTGGCGCCTCTGCACCCCTTGGAGGTCGGTGACAGACGTCAGGTCGGCGTAGGGGGCGTGTCTTGCCAGCTCCAGGTAGTAGAGCTGGAAGGCCCACAACTGCTCCTGCCCGAGGGATATGCCTAGGGCCTGCGCCCCCTGGCGCAGGGTCTCCATGGAGACGTTGACCGATGGAGCCATCTGCTCCTAAGATCCCATTTTGCCATGGAGCAGCTCATTATCTCTCAGGCGGTGGAGCGTTACCTCTTGACCGTTGAGCGCCCCGAGGAGGTGCGAGGGGCTCTTTCTGCCTTCGCCCGATGGTACGGCAGCGACCGGTTGGTGGGGGAGCTTCGGGGCCCGGACATCGCCCGCTACGTGGAGGAGCTGGGGATGGGAGAGGATGCCCAGCGACGCGCCCAGGCCTTGCGCGATTTCCTCACCTTTCTGCGACGGGAGGGCCTCATCTCCCACAATCTGGCCCAACACGTGCGTCTGCGGCGTGCCCCTCAAGGCGGGGGCATGCCGGCCCAAGAGCTACCCCCTATAGAGCTGACCCCTGAGGGCTACGCTGCCCTTCAGGCAGAGCTGGAGGCCCTGAAGGCTCAGCGTCCCCTCATCGCTGAGGAGATCAGGCGAGCAGCCCTGGACAAGGACTTCCGCGAGAACGCCCCCTTGCAGGCGGCCAGGGAGAGGCAGTCCCATGTGGAGACCCGCATCCGGGAGCTGGAGTCCCTGCTGCGGCGGGCGGTGGTGGTGGAGGCCAAGGAGAGGACGCGCGTAACGCTGGGGTCCACAGTGCAAGTACGGAACCTGGACGACGGCCGCATCCTGCGCTATACCATCGTGGGGCCTGGAGAGGCAGACCCGAAGGCAGGGCGCATCTCCCACTCCTCCCCCATTGGCCGTGCCCTGCTGGACCGGGCCCCAGGGGAGGAAGTGGAAGTGGAGGTGCCGGCCGGGCGCCTCCGCCTGCGGGTGGAGCAGGTTGAATAGGGCGGCCCTAGCCCCTCTCCTCCAAGGGGATGTACTCCAAGTCCATGGGCCCTGTGTAGTGCAGGAGGGGGCGGATGAGGATGTTGTTGCGCATCTGCTCCAGCACTTGGGCGCACCACCCTGGCATGCGGCCGATGGCAAACATGGGTACGAACAGGTCCTCGGGTATGCCCAGCAGGTAGTACACGGCCCCGGCGTAGAAGTCCACGTTCAAGGATATGCCCCTGGCCCGCAGGGGGGAGGTGACCTCAGCTATACGCTCTAGGATGCGGTACCACTTGGGCTGGCCCATCTTCTCCCCCAGGACACGGGCCCTCTCCCGCATATGGCGGGCGCGGGGGTCCTCCACCTTGTAAACGCGGTGCCCCATGCCCATAATGCGCCGCCCCTCCGCTAGGGCGTGTTGCACATACTCCTCCACCCTCTCGGGCTCCCCGATCTCCTGAACCATGCGCATGACGGCCTCCGCCGCTCCTCCGTGCATGGGCCCCTTGAGGGTCCCGATGGCGCTGACGATGGCGGCGTGCAGGTCGGCCCCGGTGGAGACGGTGACGCGGGCAGCGAAGGCGGAGGCATTGGTGCCGTGCTCAGCGTGGAGGATGAAGTCCACATCCAGGGCCTTGGCTGCCTCCTCGCTGGGCGCACGTCCGTGCAGCATGTAGAGGAAATTGGCGGCATGGTTCAGCTCGGGGTTGGGGGCCACCGGCGTCTGCCCTGTGCGGATGCGGTGGTGGGCAGCGACGATGGTGGGCACCTGGGCCGTTAGGCGAATGGCTTTGCGCAGGGTGGCCTCCTCTGAGTTGTCCTCGGTGTCCGGGTCGAAGGCGGCCAGCGCGGAGACGGCCGTGCGCAGCACGTCCATGGGGTGGGCACGCTGGACCAAGCGGATGACGTCTATCACCTCAGGGGGTAGAGCCCGGCTCGAGCGCAGGGCCTCGTCCAGGGCAGCCAGCTCCTGGCGCCGAGGGAGTCGACCGTACAGCAGGAGGTAGATCACCTCCTCAAAGGTGGAGCGCTCGGCCAGATCGTGGATGTTGTAGCCACGGTAAAGAAGCTTGCCCGCTTCACCATCGATGAAGCTGGTCTCAGTCGTGTCCAAGACGACCCCTTTAAGGCCGCGGGCGAGCTCGGGGGTGCTGGCAGGCAGGCTCATCCTTGGGACACCTCCTTAGGGTTGTGACCACACCATAGCCTTGGCTTATGGCCGCCATAATTATATGCCCGGCGCCAAGGGAGGGCAAGCATCCCTTGGCCTTGACATGGCCAAGGCCCCAGCTTTAGCCTAGTTTAATGCGAGGTGTACCTTGGAAGACGGTGGAGCTTCTCTCCCTTTTCCAACTGAGCTGCAGGCTCCGGGCCGCCCTCGTTGGCTCCCCCTTGCGCTAGACGTTCGGCACCTGTTGATGGCCACCACCGCCGCCGTATATGCCCTGGTGGTTCTGGGAGGGGTGGTGAGGGCCACGGGGGCCAGCCTCGCCTGCCCCGATTGGCCTCTGTGCGGGGACAGCATCCTTCCTCCTCTGGAGAGGCTAGTCCTCATCGAGTATGCCCATAGGGTTTTGGCCGCCCTGGTGGGGGTGTTGGTGTTGGCTTCGGCGGCGGTGGCCTTGCGGCGGCACCGGCATCGGCGGGCGCTGGTGGTGGGAGCAGTGGCGGCCGTGCCATTGGTGATGGCCCAGGCCCTCATCGGCCGGGAGGCGGTGGAGCGGGAGATGCCCGCCCCCTTGCGGGCGGCCCACCTGGCCATGGCCCTCCTGACCTTGGCCTCCCTCATTATGGCCACAGTGGGTGCCTGGCACATGTACCGTCCCAGGTGGGCGTGGGGTCCGGCGCTGGCCGCTCTGGGGGTCCTGGCGCTGAACCTGATGGGGTCCTTCGTAGCCAATTTGGGGGCGGGCCTCGCCTACGGCGATTGGCCCCTCTTCGCTGGTAAGTTGGTGCCCTCCTCCCATCATTTGGGGCAGCTGCACTACGCCCACAGGCTTTTTGCTGCGGCCATGGGAGTTGGGCTTGTGGCCCTCGTGTGGCAGGCGCGGCGCCATGGGCGGTGGGCAATAGGCCTTGGCATATTGGCCCTGCTTTTGTATTTGGCGCAGGTGATGGTGGGGGCGGCCAACGTATGGCTGCGGCTGGCTACGCCTGCGCGCGTGGCCCATCTGGCCTTGGCGGCGGCGGTTTGGGGGGTCTTGGTGGTCATGGCCCTTGGGACCCCGTCGCCTGCAGTTAAGGAGGGGGGTGGGGCCCGTGCAAGGCGCCTTATCGCGAACCGTTAGCCTTTGGCAGATCGTTGGCGCGTACATCGCCCTCACTAAGCCCCGCATCGTCCTCTTGCTGTTGGTCACCGCTATGCCCGCCATGGCCCTGGCTGCCGGGGGATGGCCCGAGGGCGGCCTTATGGCCTCTGTCCTCCTGGGTGGGGCCCTGGCCGCTGGTGGTGCCAATGCCCTCAATTGCTACCTGGAGAGGGATGTGGACCAGGTGATGGAGCGGACGCAGCGACGCCCCATCCCTGCGGGGCAGGTGCGCCCGGGCCATGCTCTAGCCATGGGGCTAGCCTTAGGGGCCCTGGGGGTGGGAGTGGTGCAGGTGGGAGCAGGGACTTTGCCTGCCGCTCTTGTGCTGGCCTCTTACCTCTTCTATGTGGTGGTCTATACCCTCGGGCTCAAGCGCGCCACCCCCCTGAACATCGTTATCGGGGGGGCGGCAGGGGCTATGCCCCCCCTCATCGGCTGGACGGCAGTGAGGGGTGAGATGGGCTGGCCAGGGGCCCTTATGTTTGGCATCGTCTTCCTATGGACGCCCGTTCACTTCTGGGCGTTATCCCTTCACTATGCGGCCGATTACCGGCGGGCGGGGGTGCCCATGTTGCCCGTGGTCTCGGGGGAGGAGAAGACGCGCCTGTGGATCGCCCTCCATGCCCTGGCCACGGCCCTGGTTTCCCTGGCCTTGCCTTTGGTGGCAGATGTGGGCAAGGCCTATGTGGCAGCCGCCGTAGCCCTGGGAGGGGGGCTTGTGGGGATCGCCCTCCTCCTATGGCGACGCCCCCACTCCCTATCTCCCCTCACCCTCTTCCATTACTCCAACTTGTATCTCCTGTGCCTCTTCGTGGCCATAGGGGTGGACGCCCTGGCTTTGTGACGGCCGGCACGCATTGACAACACCCTGGTCATTGTGCCAGATTAGAATTGGAGCAAATTTGAGGCTGGACGCCTTGAGGATAGGCAAAAAGGTTGCCTTCTATCTAGCTATCCTCCTCCCCATATTAGTGCTCGGTATGGCAGGGTGTGGGGTGGAGGCCCCCCAGAACACCTTCTCCCCGGCGGGTGAGGTAGCGGAAAAGCAACGCACCATCTTCTACATGGCCATGTGGCCGGCGGTGGCCATCCTGATAGGGGTGTGGGTGGTGCTGGTGGTGGCGCTGATACGTTATCGTCGCCGTCCTGGGCGCCCCCTGCCCAAGCAGGTTCATGGCAACCCTGTGGTGGAGGTGATGTGGACCCTGGCCCCCTTAGCCCTGCTTTTGGGGCTGGCGGTGCCCATGGTGAGCACCATCTTCCATCTGGGGCGTAACCCTAAGCCCGAGGCCCTGCCCGTGCGGGTCATTGGCCATCAGTGGGTGTGGGAGTTTCAATACCCCACCATCGTGGATGAGAACGGAAAGCCCCTGACCATCCTTGGAACCCCCGATCGCCCCCCTGAGCTGCACGTCCCGGTAGGAAGGGAGATCGCCCTGGAGATCACATCTGCTGACGTCATCCATAGCTTCTGGGTGCCCCGCCTTGGCGGGAAGATGGACGCCATCCCTGGGAAGTTCAACCACATGTGGCTTGTCATCAACAAACCAGGGGTCTACCCAGGGCAGTGTGCTGAGTTCTGTGGGCTCCTCCACGCCGATATGCGGCTGCTAGTGGTGGCGCACGACAGTGAGGAGGACTTCCAGCGATGGGCCCAGGAGATGCTGGCCCGGCAGTCCAAAGGAGGCGGATGAGGCATGGCTACCATTAGCCAACCTGTGAGCGTCCTGGAGGCCCTGCGGCGGGTAAGGCAGGAGGCAGCCACCTACCGCGGGATATGGAGCTGGATAGCGACGGTGGACCACAAGCGCATAGGCGTTCTTTACGGGGTTACGGCCTTCCTCTTCCTCTTGGCAGGGGGCATCGAGGCCCTCCTCATCCGCCTGCAGCTGGCCACTCCTAACGGGAAAGTGGTGAGCCCTGAGGTGTACAACCAGCTCTTCACCATGCATGGGACCACCATGATCTTCCTGGTGGTCATGCCCATGGCTGCGGCCTTCTTCAACCTGATAGTGCCCCTCCAGATCGGTGCCAGGGACGTGGCGTTTCCGAGGCTTAACGCCTTTAGCTACTGGACCTTCTTGATGGGTGGCCTGTTGCTGCACGCTAGCGTCCTTGCTGGCGGCGCCCCCAATGGTGGCTGGTTCGGCTATGCTCCTCTCACCGAGTTCCCTTATAACCCAGGCCACGGCATCGACTTCTGGGCCATGGGGCTGCAGATCCTAGGGGTCTCCTCCATGGCCGGCGCCTTCAACTTCATCGTTACCATCCTCAACATGCGAGCGCCGGGCATGAGCCTGTTCCGGATGCCCGTATTCGTCTGGATGACCCTGGCTACCGCCTTCCTCATCATTCTGGCCATGCCAGTCATCGCCGTGGCCCTCTTCCAATTGGAGTTCGACCGTCTGTTTGGGGCCAACTTCTTCAACCCCGTCAAGGGAGGGACGCCACTGCTATGGCAGCACCTGTTCTGGATCTTCGGCCACCCCGAGGTCTATATCCTCATCTTGCCGGTGATGGGCATCATATCGGAGGTGCTGCCCACCTTCTCCCAGAAGCCCCTATTCGGTTACCCCTTCGTGGTGTTTTCGGGAATAGCCATCGCCTTTATGAGCTTTGGGGTTTGGGCCCACCACATGTATACCACCGGGCTGGGGCCCATCGCTAACGCTGCCTTCGGGGTGAGCACCATCCTTATCGCCGTGCCCACAGGGGTGAAGATCTTCAACTGGCTAGCCACCTTATGGGGCGGGAACATCAGCCTGCGCCCCCCCTTGATGTTCGCCGTTGGGTTCATCGCCATGTTCGTCATCGGGGGCCTGACGGGGGTCACCCACTCCATGGTTCCCTCCGACTACCAGCAGCAGGACACCTATTATGTGGTGGCCCATTTCCACCAGGTGCTGTTTGGCGGCGCCCTGTTTGGACTCTTTGCCGGCATCTACTATTGGTTCCCCAAGTTCACAGGTCGCCTGCTCAATGAGAAGCTGGGCCAGCTCCACTTCTGGCTCATGTTGTTGGGGTTTAACCTCACCTTCCAGCCCATGATGATCCTGGGGCTCATGGGGATGCCCCGCCGCATTTATACCTACCCCCAGGGCATGGGATGGGACGAGTGGAACCTGTTGGCCACCATCGGCTCCTTCGTCATCGCCCTCTCGGTACTGGTCTTCATGGCTAACGTGGTGGTGAGCCTACGCCGGGGGGAGGAGGCGGGGGCCGACCCGTGGGACGGTCGAACCCTGGAGTGGAGCATCCCCTCGCCGCCACCGCCGTACAACTTCCGCCACATCCCTGTGGTGAGGGCCAGGGACGATTTCTGGCATCGCAAGTATGTGGAAGGGCCGGAGGGGAGGCCAGTGCCAGTGGTGGCTGGCGGGGCCCATGATGAGCACGGGCAGCAGGAAGATGAGGAGCATATCCATTTGCCCTCTCCTTCCTATTTCCCCCTCATCTGTAGCCTGGGGCTCCCCATCTTTGCCTTGGGCTTCATCTTTAAGGACTACGCTCTGGTGGCGGCGGGGGCAGTGGTGATCCTGTACGGGATCTACGGATGGGCCCTGGAGCCAGCCACGGAAGGATGAGGAGGTGGCCAAGTGACGCACCAGCCCCGACTAGCAGAGACGACCCTAGAGACGGCCACTGGGCTGGACAACCGGAAGCTCCTCATGTGGCTCTTCTTGGCCTCCGAGGCCGTCTTCTTTGGCTCCCTCATCGCCACTTACCTCCTCTACAGGGGGCAGAGTTTGCAAGGCCCTTATCCTGGGGACGTGTTCAACATCCCCTTCACGTCCGTCTCCAGCTTTATCCTGCTCATGAGCAGTACCACCATGGCCCTGGCGGTGGGGGCTGCTCACCGTGGGCAACTCCACCAGATGCGCACGTGGCTGCTAGTGACACCTCTTCTGGGCATCTCCTTCTTAGCGGGCCAGGCCTTCGAGTTCACTGAGTTCTACCGCAAGGGCCTCACCCTGAGCTCCAACCTCTTCGGCACCACCTTTTACGTGCTGACAGGGTTCCACGGGGCCCATGTCTCGGTGGGGGTGCTTATACTGTTGTCCCTGTGGGCGGCGGCCATGCTGGGGAAGATAGGGCGGCATAACGCCATCAACGTGGAGCTAGCGGGCCTTTACTGGCACTTCGTGGACATCGTCTGGATCGTCATCTTCACCTTGGTCTATCTGCTGGAGCCGTTGTAGGAGGGGAAGATGAGGCTGGCGGACCTGCGCGGGGTGGCAGCACGGCCGCAGGAGCGAGAAGAGATCCATAAGGGCGTCCACCCCACCTTGGCCGATTACGTGCGGGTAGCGGTGGCCTTGGCTGTGGTCACCTCTTTGGAGGTGGGCATCTATTACTTGGAGCCGTTGCGCGGGGTGCTGGTGGAGCTCTTCCTGGCTCTCTCGTCCATCAAGTTCATGCTGGTGGTGATGTGGTACATGCACCTGCGGTTCGATAGCCCCATCTTCTCCTTCCTCTTCGCCTTTGGCGTGGCGGTAGCCATCGCTGTTTTCATCGCCACCCTGGCTACTATGGGGGCGGGGTTGTTGTGAGGGGGGGACGGATATAGCGTGCCTCTGCTGCACATATCCGACGGGCTCTTCCGTCTGACCATCGGCGACTGGGTATCACACCCCGAGGCCATCGTAGGCTGCGTCGTCCTCTTGGCCCTGTACTATTACGCGGTGGTCTACCTGCGGCCACGGGTGTCCGACGCCGGGCGGGTGCGGCGCCTGCAGGTGGTCTTTTTCGTGCTGGGGGTGTTGAGCATCTACTTGGCCACCTCCACCCCCCTAGACGATCTCTCCGAGCTTTTGGTGAGCGCCCATATGGCCCAGCATGTCATCCTCACCATGGTGGTACCGCCCTTGGTGATAGCTGGTGTGCCTGGTTGGCTTTGGGAGTGGCTGCTGCGGGCCTTCCGGTTGGAGGGTGTGGCGCGGCGCATCCTCCACCCTCTCATGGCCCTTGGCATCTTCAATACCGTCCTTCTCATGACCCACTTGCCACCGACGGTGCGTCTACAGGTGGAGAACAGCTGGTTCCATCTGGCCGCCCATGCCCTCTTGGTGGTGGCGGGGCTGGTGATGTGGTGGCCAGTTCTGGGCCCCGTCTCTTGGCTTCCCCACCTTTCCTACCCCATGCAGATGGCCTACCTCTTCGTCCACTCGCTAATCCCATCGGTGTTGGCTTCGTTTTTGACCTTCTCCGACCGGCTGGTGTACCCCTTCTACGTCCAGAGGGTGGCTCTGTGGGCCCTTTTCTGCGGCACCCCCTTCTCCCCTGTGCACGATCAGCAGATCGGCGGGCTGGTGATGAAACTGGCACCGGCTCCCATCCTCTGGGGCTTTATAGCGGTGGCCTTCTTCCGCTGGTATCAGGAGTTCGAGGCCCGGGAGCGCGGCCCCTCCTGGGAGGAGGTGGAGGCGGAGCTCAGGCAGCTGGGCTTAAGCGGGCCTCAGGACCTCCCTAGCGGGCGATGAGGTCGCCCACCATCTGGACAGGGTGGATATCGCACCGGAAGAAGTATTTGCCCGGCGGCACGTTGACGGTGATGGTGTTCTCACAGGGCGCGGTGCATAGTTCGCCCACCGCCAGGGCCTCCTTGGCCTCCTTGGTCTTGTAGGCGGCGACGTTGTGGGGAACGCCCGTATCCTCGTTGATGAAACGGATGGTGACGTCCACATTGGCTGGTATCTCTAGGGTTTTGCGGTCGAACTTCAAAGTGGGGACGGCCTTGATGACTACTGAAGGGCCCCCAGCGCCAGGCTGCGGGCCAGAGGTGGCGGCGGCCGGGGGCTTTTCGGCGACAGCGGTGGTCACCTCCCCGCCCTCCTGATGGACGGCGGCGCCAATGGCCCCCGCTAAGATGCCCAATAGGGCCACGGCCGCGATCCCCCCCACCTGCCAGGCCCGGATGCGGGGCCTGGTGGCCACGAACCAGCCTACCCCTAGGATGAGGGCGGATATGCCCAAGGCCAGGGGAGTGGCAGCGTCCACATCCCCCACCTTCCAGTGGGCCAGCTCCAGGTAGATGCGGGATAGGCCATAGATGACCAGCACGGCGAAGAGAAAGACGCCTGCTGGCAGCAACAGGGGCAAAACGGCGCGCTCCCGGACAGCTCTCTCTGCCTCCAATTGGCGCCACCACTCCTCACTGCGCAGGGCCTCCATGTCCACCACTTGCAGGCTCCCCGGGACCAGAAGGTGGCGGAACTCCTCCAGGATGGACGCCACGGTGGTCTGGCCTGTCTCGTAGTCTATGAGGCTCTGGTCATCGGCCCAGCGTGTCTCCACCACCAGCTGCACGTTGCCTTGGCGGTTGATGGACCGTACCACCCGCATGTCGCGGAACCCTGGCTGCCTCTGCAGCTCCTGGCGGTGCCGGTCCAGGCGGTCAAGGAGGCCCCCGGGCTTGAGGGCCTCCTCCAGGCGATCGGCAGGCATCTGGGCTAGCGTTAGCTGCACGTACTCCATCGCTTTGTCACCTGAGAAAAAATTAAGAGAGGTCATCGTTGCATGGACTCTCAGCTTCTATTCTAGCGAGGGGTGCAGCTTAACATCAAGCAAGGCCCCTGGCCTTGACGCTAACGGTAGGTGGAGATAGCATATCCGGCGGTGTGCTTTGGGGAGGTGACCATGGCTCAAAGGGCGTATGGTAAGCCGTTACCAGTGCCCAGCCCAGAGACAAGGCCCTTCTGGGAGGGGTGCAAGAGGCATGAGCTCTGGCTCCCCTACTGCCCTCGCTGCCAGCGCTTCTTCTGGTACCCTCGCGACTTTTGTCCCCGTTGTTTCTCCTGGGAGGTGGAGTGGCGAAGGGCCAGTGGCCGGGGCAAGGTCTATACCTTCGCCATCCACTATAGAGCCTTCCACCCGGCCTGGGAGAGGGAGGTGCCCTTCGTCACCGCTATCGTCGAACTGGAGGAAGGGGTGCGCCTCTACACGCAGCTGGTAGGTGTGGAACCCGATCCAAAACACATCCGCTGTGACATGCCGGTGGAGGTGGTGTTCGAGGACGTAAGCGAGGAGATAAGCTTGCCCAAGTTTCGGCCCGTGGCTCAGGAGGGTGGCCAGCCATGAGGGAGCCCATCTCTGCCCTGGACAAGCTGGACATTAGGGAGAAGCGGGAGATCTTCCGGCGGGTGGCCATCGTGGGGGTGGACGAGAGCGACGAGATAGGCATTGTGCCCCACAAGTCCGCCCTCCAGCTGCACGCTGAGGCCGCTCGCAACGCCCTGGCCGACGCCGGCATCGACAAGTCGGAGGTGGACGCCGTCCTCACCAGCTCAGCGGGGGCTATGTCCAGCGTCCAACTGGCTGAATATTTGGGCATCGTGCCCATCTACACAGACTCCACCATGACGGGGGGTTCCTCCTTCGCCATCCAGCTGGAGCACGCTGCCCTAGCCATCGCCACCGGCATGTGTCGGGTGGCCCTTATCACCCACGGGCAGACTGGCTACTCGGACCGGTTACGGGGAGTCGAGCGGCCATCTGGCGACCCTTGGTTCCCCGCTCGCCAGCTGGAGGCCCCATACTATGTGGGAGGGCCTGTGGGCAATTACGCCCTGGCCTGTATGCGCCATATGTACCAGTACGGCACCACCCATGAGCAGCTGGCCGAGATCGCCGTCGCCACCCGTAAGTGGGCCCAGCTCAACCCCAAGGCCCTTATGCGCGAGCCCCTTACCATCGAGGACGTCCTCTCCTCCCGGTGGGTGGTCTACCCCTTTCACATTTACGACTGTTGCCTCGTGACGGATGCTGGTGGGGCGGTGGTCCTCACCAGCGCCGAGCGGGCCCGCGATTGCCGCAAGCGGCCAGTCTGGGTCCTTGGGGCGGCCACTGCCCATACCCACCTGACCATCTCCCAGATGCCCGACCTGACGGAGACCCCGGCCCGCATATCTGGGCCCAGGGCCATGGCTATGGCGGGCGTTGGCCATGAGGACATCGACGTGGTGGAGGTTTACGACTCCTTCACCTACACGGTGTTGGTGACCCTAGAGGACCTGGGCTTCTGCGCTAAGGGGGAGGGTGGACCCTTCGTCTCTGGCCAACGCACCGCTCCTGGGGGCGACTTCCCCCTCAACACCAATGGTGGTGGCCTCTCGTATACCCATCCTGGCATGTATGGCATCTTCCCCATCATCGAGGCGGTGCGGCAGCTGAGGGGGGAGTGTGGGCCGCGGCAGGTGCCAGGGGCCAAGGTCGCCCTGGTGAACACCACTGGCGGCACCCTGTCCGCTACGGGGACCTTGGTGCTGGGCGTGGAGTGACATGATCATCGACCTCCATGCCCACACCCGTCCCCTTTCCTACGACAGCCAGTTGGGTCCCGACGAGTTGGTGGAGGCGGCCAAGGCCGCTGGCCTCGATGGCATCTGCCTTACCGAGCACGACCTCTTCTGGGTTCCCCAAGAGGTGGCCCAGCTCGCCCGCCGCCACCGCTTCCTGGTCATCCCTGGCGTGGAGCTGAACACCGAGCGGGGGCACGTGCTGGCCTTCGGGCTCCGCCGCTATGTCTTGGGGATGGACCGGGTGGAGGTGTTGGCGAAGATAGCACAGGCGGAGGGAGCGGTGCTAATTGCTGCCCATCCTTACCGGCGTCAGGCCCCTTGGCGCCGCAACGACCCCCGAGAGTGGGAGGAGGCGGTGCAGAGGGCCCTAGCCAACCCTTGTTACCGCATCGTATGTGCCATGGAGGGGCTCAACGGGCGAGGTGGTGAGCTGGACAACCGCTTCTCACAGGAGGTGGCCCTCCGTCTGGGGTTGCCCCAGGTGGGAGGAAGCGATGCTCACGCCCCCCAGGACGTGGGGCGGTGTGCTACCGAGTTCTTCCGCCCCATCAGTGGCCTGGCGGACCTGATAGAGGAGCTGCGGGCCGGCCGCTTCCGGCCCGTGCGGCTGGACCATTTGACAGGGTAAAGGGCATGATGTATCCTGCCATCGGCGATATACCGATTATGGGCGGGAAAGGAGGAGGCCATGACGCAGCCGTCTTCTGTCATCACCGATGAGATGCGTTCCTATATAGGCAAGGAGTCGGGGCCGGTGGTAGTGGAGGTGGACAAGAGCGCCTGTCGCATGTTCGCCCGCGCTGTGGGCTATACCGACCCCGTCTTCTATGACGAGGAGGAGGCCAAGAGGCGTGGATACCGCAGCATCCCTGCCCCGCCAGGGTTCCTGGGCCACGTAGTCTATAACCCCGCCCGGCCGGAACAGAGGCTGGACTACCTGCCCCCCTTCAAGACCCCCTTTACCCGCATCCTCAACGGCGGCACCGATATCGAATACCTGGATGACATCTGCGCAGGCGATGTGCTGACCGTCACCCGCAAGGTGGTGGACATACAGGAGAGGCAGGGGCGTCTGGGCCCCATGCTCATCGTGGTGAGCGAGTTCACCTACCGGCGAGGGGAACAGGTGGTGGCCAAGTTCCGTGGCACCCTGATCCAGTACTAAATAGGGAGGGAGCTATGGAGCAGAAAGTGTACTTCGAGGACGTGCAGGAAGGTCAGGAGGTGCCCACCCTCACCATGCACTGCGATTCCCAGCGCTTGGTGATGTGGGCGGCAGCCTCTGGCGACTTCTACCAGATCCATTATGATAAGGACTTCGCCCAGGCGACGGGGCTTCCCGAGCGTATCGTCCATGGGGCCCTTAAGCATGCCCTTCTAGGCCGCATGCTCCACGAATGGGTCGCTCCCCGGGGGCGCGTCAAGCGGCTGGCAGTGCAGTACCGGGGGATGGACATGGTGAACGAAGACGTCATCTGTAAGGGCGTGGTCACCAAGAAGTACCGGCAGGATGGGGAGAACATCGTGGAGCTGGAGGTGTGGACGGAGAACCCGCAGGGGCAGAAGACCACCCCAGGGACAGCCATCGTTACCCTTCCTTCCCGCGAGGGATAACACCTATAGACCAAAGGAGGAGCCATGGGCTGGCTGGACGGCAAGGTGGCGGTGGTCACCGGTGCCGGCCGAGGCATCGGGAGGGCCATTGCCCTCATGATGGCGCAAGAGGGTGCCAAAGTGGTGGTCAACGACCCGGGCGTGGGGCCCGACGGGATAGGCCACGACCGGGGCCCCGCTGACCAGGTGGTGGAGGAGATAAGGAGTGGTGGTGGGGAGGCGGTGGCCAGCTATGAGTCGGTGGCGGACTTTGAGGCTGCGGGGCGGATCATTGGCAAGGCGGTGGAGGCCTTTGGGCGCATTGACATCCTGGTGAACAATGCGGGCATCCTACGGGACCGGATGGTGTTCAACATGACGGAGGAGGAGTGGGATGCTGTCATCGCTGTGCACCTGAAGGGGACGTTCAACTGCACTCGGCATGCCTCTGTGCTTATGCGCCAGCAACGGTTTGGGCGCATCATCAACATCAGCTCCGAGGCGGGGCTTGTGGGCAACGCTGGCCAGGCCAACTACGGGGCGGCCAAGGCAGGGATCGCTGGCTTCACGCGGGTGGTGGCCCGCGACTTGGGCCGATATGGCGTTACGTGCAACTGTGTGGCACCGCGGGCCCTGACACGCCTTACCGCGGGCGTACCTGTCTTGGCGGAGGCCATGAAGGAGCTGAAGCCGGAGCACATTGCGCCCATGGTCTGCTATCTGGCTAGCGATGCCGCCTGGAACATCAACGGCCAGGTCTTCCTGGTGTACGGGGGGACGGTGGCCCTTCTGCACCATCCCCTGCCATGGCGGACCATCTTCAAGCCCGGGATGTGGACTTACGAGGAGATCTCTAGGCTCATGCCAGTGCTCCTGGAGGGGACCCGCAACCCAGCACCCCCTCCTGAGGACTTGGAGATCCCTGGGCGCCCCCGCAAGCAGGGGTAGCAAACACAGAGCTCAACGGGGAGGTCAAAGGTCATGGGCGACAGGCTCAAGGATCGGGTGGCGGTAGTCACCGGTGCCGGCCGGGGCATTGGGAGGGCTATCGCACTGGCTCTGGCGCGAGAGGGTGCCAAGGTGGTGGTCAATGACCCGGGCGTGAACGTGGACGGCACCGGATTCGACCAAGGCCCCGCTGACCAGGTGGTGGAGGAGATAAGGAGTGGTGGTGGGGAGGCGGTGGCCAGCTATGAGTCGGTGGCGGACTTTGAGGCTGCGGGGCGGATCATTGGCAAGGCGGTGGAGGCCTTTGGGCGCATTGACATCCTGGTGAACAATGCGGGCATCCTACGGGACCGGATGGTGTTCAACATGACGGAGGAGGAGTGGGATGCTGTCATCGCTGTGCACCTGAAGGGGACGTTCAACTGCACTCGGCATGCCTCTGTGCTTATGCGTCAGCAACGGTTTGGGCGCATCATCAACGTATCCTCCATATCCGGTCTGAGGGGCAACTCTGGCCAGGCCAACTACGGGGCGGCCAAGGCAGGGATCGCTGGCTTCACGCGGGTGGTGGCCCGCGACTTGGGCCGATATGGGGTCACCTGCAACGCCATCGCCCCGGGGGCCATAACCCGCATGACGGCTGGGCTGGCAGAGCTGAGGGCCCAGCGGGGGGCGCCTTCTGAGCCGTCCATGCCTCGTCTGGTGGAGATGACGCCGGAGCATGTGGCGCCTCTGGTGGTCTATCTGGCCAGCGACGAGGCGTGGAACATCAATGGCAAGATCTTCCACGTGGCGGGGGGCTACATATCCCTGGCCTTCGAGGAGCTGCCCAGGCATCAGATCACCAAGGACGGCATGTGGACCATCGAGGAGCTGGCGGACCTGGTGCCCCGCTTCCTCATGCAGGACGTGCCCAACCCAGCGCCACCGCCTGAGGACCTGGAGATTCCTGGGCGTCCCCGCAAGGCCAGCTAGGGGGCGGCGAACGTCTCCCTGTGCACCTCCATCACTACGAAGGTGTGGCCGTTACGGAAGGCGGTGCCGCAGGGCACGAACCCCGCTTTGCGGAAGGCCTTTTGTGCCCGCACGTTCCAGGTCAGGGTGTGGAGATAGAGGCGACGTAGCGATGTGGCCCGGAAGAGGTGATGGACAATGGTTTCCACGGCATCGCTGCCGTAACCTCGGCCCCAATATTCTCGTAGGCCGATGCTGATGCCTAGCTCTGCCTCCTGGCGCCAGCGGTCCACGTTGTAGTACATGATGTTGCCGATGCGTCTGCCTTCCTCGTCTTCGATGGCCAGGTTGCGCAAGGCGACGTCGGTGAAGCGCATGTCCAGCTCCCAGGTACGGGCGTAGTCCTGGAAGGGCATGCGAAGGGGAGGGGCGGCATCGTAAGCGGCTAGCTCCTCGTCCGCCCGCCAGGCGTAGTCCTGGACCACATCGGTCATGCGCTTACGGCGTAGGATGGTCCTCCTCCCCCTGGCCACCACGTCGTCCTTGGGGGTGAGCATGGCCCTCCACCTCCTCGATGAGCCTCTGGGCCTGGCGCACTACCTCCGCCTCGTTGGGATAAGTGAGGCGTTGTATCGCTTCCTCAATAGGCACCCACTCCACCAGGTCATACTCCCAGTCGTGCTGCTCGACGCTGCCGCCTGTGGGGACCATCAGGTAATGGTGGACGCGCTTATGGACGCGCACCTTCTCCTGGGGACGCACAAACCAGTACTCGATGGTGCCTATCTTGGCCAAAGGGCGTACCTGGAGCCCTGTCTCCTCTGCCACCTCCCTAGCTGCCGTCTCCTCCAGAGATTCGCCCGGGGCGGGGGTGCCCTTGGGCAGGCCCCACACCCCGTCCTTGGTGCGGCCACATATGACCACCTCGATGCCTTGGGGGCCGCGGCGGTATACCACGCCGCCTGCCGAGACGGCCTCCTCTATGGGCATGCCGGGCTTGCGGCGCCTACTCATCAATGATGGAACCTAAGGCGAAGGGGTCTTCCTGGAACCCCAGCTCGGCCAGGGCGGCGGTGACCGCTTCCCTTATGGCCGGTGAGGGATCCGACCGCAGGGAGAGGAGCAGCTCCTTGGCCTCGGGGCCGCCGATCTGGCCCAAAGCGGCGATGGCTGCCTGGCGGACCTCCATGTCATCGTCTTCCAGAAGAGGGGCTAGGTGGGGCACAGCTTGGGCGTGGCCGATGGCGCCACAGGCCAGGGCTGCCTCGTACCGACACTCGGGGTCCTCGCTCTGAAGCTCCCGCAAGAGGATGGGTAGCCACCGGGAGTCAGCGCTTCGCCCCATGGCGTGGATGGCGGCGATGCGCAAGCGATAGTGGCCGCTCTCCAGGGCTTCGCTGATGGCCTCCCGCACCCACGGGAGCTCGCCCATGGGCCCCATGGCCTCCAAGGCCCTTGCCCGCACCTCCACCGGCTCCCGGGGATCTTGGGCCACCCGGCGCAGGGCCTCCTCGATGGGCCGGAAATGCCTCTCATGCAGCTGGCCCATATGGAAACGCAGCACGAACTGCCCCAAGACCAGCGCTGCCTCCGCCCGCACCACCGGGGCAGGGTCGGCCTCCAATAGGCGCAGGAGCTTGGGGATGAGGTCCCTGCCCTCGTATTCCCAGAGGCCGCGCACGGCCACCGCCCGCACCTCCGCGTCCTCGTCCTCCAGGGCCAGCAGGAACACGGAGTGGAAGTTCAGGTCCAGGTTATCCTCCATGAGATGGTAGAGCATACGTACCACAGAGCGCCGCCTCTCCAGGGGGACGCGCGGCCAGATGTGGGCCAGCTCCTCCTGCTGGGCCTCCGAGAGGTACGAGAGCTTAGCTAGCTGGGAGGCCTTGGGAGGCCTTGGGCTCTGCAGGATCTCTTGCCAGGACATGGCTCTTACGGATTAGCAGCCACGCTGAGGGCGGTGAAGGCTATGGGTGGCACCAGCAGCCCACCTCCTACCCACCGCGGCCTGCCGCCGATGGCTAACACCCTCTCCTTGAGGAGTTGGTGGACGTTGCCAGCCACTACTGTATCCTTAACTCGCCCCACCACTTCTCCCCTCTCTATTTTATAGCCCAGCAGGACGTTACCTGAGAAATCGCCGGCCATGACGTTGCCCTGGCCGGCCCCCATGAGCTGGTCCACCACGAGCCCTTCGTCCAAAGAAGCGATGATCTCCTCCAGGCTCCCCTCCCCTGGCTCCACCACTAGACAAGAAGGAGCGATGGAGGTATGGCCGGCGGGGGTCCGGTAGCCATGGCCCGTCGGTTGGGCCCCGGCCATGCCAGCGGTCTGGAGGTCGTAGAGGAAGTGGCATACTCTGCCTCTCTCCACTAAGGGGAGGCGGCGACTGGGGATGCCCTCATCGTCGCATATGCGGCTGGCCGGGCGGTAGGGCAGTGTGGGGTCGTCCCAAATGGTAAGGCGGGGGTCGTAAGCTTTGTGGCCCAGCAGGTGAGCCAGGGGGGACTGCCCCTGGTGGACCAGACGTCCGGAGAAGGCCAAGGTCAGGGGGCCAACGAGGGCGCTGGCCACCCCTAGAGGGGTGAAGATGACCGGCAGCTCACCGGTGCGCACCCGGGCTGTGTGTCGCGCCCAGTGGAGCTGGCGTTTCACCTCTTGCACGATGTCCATCACGTCTCCGATAGGCTGGCAAGAGGCCTTGGCATCGCCCACGAAGAGCATGTCGGTGCCCCGCACCAAGGTCCCGTATAGGCCCACGGAGAAGACGGTTCGCCGGTAGTGAAAACGGCCACCACGGGAGTTGAGGCCCATGACCTCCTGGACGGTACGGCGCACGCTAGCCTCGCACACCAATCCCTCCTCCTCTGCCTGCACAGCGGCGATGAGGCCTTCCCCAAGGCGCACCATCTCCTCCAGGGTGGTGGAGGGGACAGAAGGGTCATAGGTGGGCACATCCGGGTAGGACTGAGGGGGAGGGAAGTGGAGGTGGGCTTGGGGCCCATACCGGGCTGACTCCAAGGCCATCTCCACCAGCTCGTCCAGGCCCTGGGGATGACTGGAGGCAGCAGCCCCCAAATGGCCATCAGCTACCACCCGCAGGGCCACGCCCGCTATCTGCCGTGCGGTCACCTGCTTCAGGCGGTTGGCCTCGAATAGGACAGGGATCTCTTCGGCCTCTGAGTAGAAAACATCCGCCTCCTCTGCCCCGCGGCGGAGGGCCAGATCGATGAGCCTCCCTAGGGCCTCATCCTTCTTCATATCACACCTCTGACGTTACCATGGACGGCATTTGGGCACTATGGACAGGTCAGCTCAGGCGCGCAAGCGCATCCCCTACCTCTCGCTTACCACGCACCGGGTGATGCGGATATGGGGGGAGCCGTTGGACACCGGCAAAGGCATCTGCCCCCCCTTGCCACAGCCACCACCTTGGTTGAAGGCCAGGTCCTTGGCCACGGCGTCTATGTTCATGAGAGTCTCGAAGACGTTACCACTGAGCTTGACGGGACGCAAGGGCTCGGCGATGCGTCCGTGACGGATCATGTAGGCCTCCCCAGCCGAGAAGGTGAACATCTCCATACTGGTGGTGCCGCCATACCAGTTGCAGGCGTAGACACCCTCTTTGATATCGGCCAGGAGGTCCTCCAAGGTGGCCTCTCCGGGCTCGATGTAGGTGTTGGTCATACGGACGATGGGTGGGAAGCGGTAGTCAATGGCGCGGGCGTTGCCAGTGGGCTGCTCCCCCATCTTGGCCGCCGTCTCCCGGGAGTGGAGACGCCCCACCAGGACCCCTTCGCGAATGAGGTAGGTCTTCTGGGCTGGCACCCCCTCATCGTCGTACTTGAAGCTACCCCTGAGACCGGGCAGGGCGGCCCCATCCACGATGTTCAGGATGGGGCGGCCGAAGGGACGGCCCAGGACCATCACCTCTCGCAGGCGCTCGTTCTCATATATGTGGTCGGCCTCCGAGAGGTGGCCGAAGGCCTCGTGGCAGAAGACCCCCGCCAGCACCGGGTCCAGCACCACTGGGTAGACGCCTGGCTTGACGTAGGGGGCGTTGAGAAGCTCCACCGCCTTTTGGGCCAGGCGGCGCACCTCCCGGTGTAGCCCCTCCACCAGTGAGAAATCGCCTAGGGAGCCCAGGCTGATGCTGGCCTGCTGGAGGTCGCCGTCGCGGCGGGCAGTGGCGGCGATGCGCACGGTGACATCGATGCGCTCTTGCTGGATGAAGGAGCCCTGGGAGTTGGCGAACATGACCCGCTTGTGGGAATCGGAGTAGAAGATGGAGGAGGAGGCGATGCCTGGGGTGGACCATATGATGTCCAGATACTCGTCGAGAAGCTCCTTTTTGGCCGCCAAGGGCACGAGGCGGGGGTCCTTGACCAGGTGGGGGGGAACGGTGTCCACCACCGGCTCTATCTCCGCCAGGAGGCTACGCTCGTGGCCCACGAAACGGGCCTGGGCCACAGCCATCTCCGCCCACCGCCGTAGCTGCGAGGGATCGTTGAAGCTGACGAAGCCCCAGCCGCCGCGGTAGAGGGCCCGCACACAGCCGCCGAAACTGTGGGTTCGCCCTATCTCCTCCAGATCCCGCCCCCGGTAGGCGATGCGGGTGGCGGCAGTGTCATCGATGCGCACTTCTATGTAGTCTACATCCCACCCCCGTAGGGAGTCCTCCATCAGCTCGCGAAGGGTGTCTTGGTCCATGGCCTTGTCTCCTTCCGGCGCAGTTCCCCTCCTTGCCCCAGCTTGGGCTCGGTGCCTGTAAGGAGGCGGCGGATGTTGCCCATGTGGCGGAGGAGGACGAGGGAGCTAGCCACGCCACCAAATACCACATATGCCCAAGGCGTCTGCCCTGCTAAAGCGAGGGCCATGAGCACTAGGGCCCCTGCCGGCACCGTCACTAGGGACATGAGGGACATGTACCTGAACGCCAGCACTATAAACAGGCCCATGGCGGCCAAGCCCGCCGCCATGGGGAACAGGAAGGCGGCATAGACCCCAAAGGAGGTGGCCACCCCCCTGCCACCGCGAAAGCCGATATAGATGGGGAAATCGTGGCCCAAGATGGCGGCGATGCCCACGGCCACCTGCAGCTCGTGGGAGTGGGTGAGGTGCCAGGTAAGCAGCACCGGTATCCACCCCTTGAGGGCGTCGGCCACCATGGTGGCAAGGAAGGCCCGCGGTCCCAGCACCCGCAAGACGTTGGTAGCCCCCGTAGCCCCGCTGCCGTAATCGCGGATATCGATGCCGCGCAGAAGGTAGCCCAAGAGGTAGCCCGTGGGGATGGCCCCGACCAAATAGCCGCTGATGGCGGCGACCACATAGGCCATCATCTCTCTCGCTCCCGCCCTCGAAAGACCATCTTAATGGCCGTCCCCTCGAACCCAAAGTGGAGACGGATGACGTTTTCGAGAAAGCGCTGATAAGAAAAGTGTAGCAGATGGGGATCGTTGCAGAAGAAGACGAAGGTGGGGGGCTCCGTCTCCGCCTGGGTGACGTAATAGACCTTGAATGGCCGGGCCCTCTCCGGCGGCGGGTGACGGGCCATGGCCTGCCGAATGACCACATTCAGCTGATGAGTGGGGATGCGCATGCGCCGGTTCCTCCCCACCTTTAGGGCCAGGTCCAGGAGAGTCCGCACGTTGAGCCCTGTCTTGGCCGAGACAAAGGCGATGGGTGCCCAGGAGACGAACCTTAGCCTCTGCTGGACGTGCTGGATCATGCGCTGCTGCATCTCCTCGGTGTTGGGCAGTAGGTCCCACTTGTTGAGGGCGATGATGAGGCCCTTATACGCCTCCGCTACCAGGCCGGCGATATGGGCGTCCTGGGCGGTGATCCCCTCGGTGGCGTCGGTCACCAGCAGGGCCACCTGACACCGGGCGATGGCTTCCCTTGTGCGGGCGACGCTGGCCTTTTCCAAACCAGGGCCGATGCGGCCAGGGCGGCGGATGCCGGCCGTGTCTATGAGGAGGAGGCGATGTCCCTCGTAGTCCAGGGGGGTGTCCAAGGCATCGCGGGTGGTGCCGGGGAGCTCGCTCACCACCGCTCGCTCCTGGCCCAATATGGCGTTGAGGAGCAGCGACTTACCCACGTTGGGTCGCCCCACGATGGCCAGGGCCAACTCCTCCCTCTCGGCCGCTGGGGCCGCTACTGTCGGCAGAAGGGAGGATAGGCGGGCAAGGAGGCATTGGATGCCCAAATTGTGGTAGGCGCTTATAGGGATGGGGTCGCCCAGCCCCAACTCGTAGAACTGGAGGGAGGCCTCCCGGCGCGCCTCGTTGTCCGCCTTGTTGGCCACCAACAGGATGGGCTTGCCTGTGGCCCGCAACGACTCGGCGATCTCCATGTCGGTGGCTGTGAGGCCTTGGGCGGCGTCCACCACCATGACCAGCACCTGGGCCTCGGCCACCGCCACCTCTACCTGGCGGCGCACCAGGGCTGTCATGGGCTCCTCAGAGGTGGGGTCCAGGCCTCCAGTATCCACAAGGGTCACCTTGTGCCCTGCTATCTCCACATCGGCGTAGAGGCGGTCGCGGGTGGTGCCTGGGATATCGGCCACGATGGCCTTTCGTTCCCCCACCAGGCGGTTGAAGAGGGTGGACTTGCCCACGTTGGGCCGTCCCACGATAGCCACCACGGTGCTATGGGCCAGGGCGGTGGCCGGCTCTGTCATGGGCGTGTGATGGTCACCTCCACCTCTGCCGGCGTCACTGCTACCAGGGTGGTGCCCTGAGGGGGGAGGACGATGATAGGAAGCCTATACGTCCCTGGCCCCAAGCCTTGCAGCGCCACCTGGGCCGAGATCTGCTGAGGCAAGATGGTGCGCAGAAGGGGTAGGGGGCCTGCAATGGTCACCTGGACGAGGGGCGGGAGGCCTCGCACGGTCAGATCGGGGGCTAGGCCGCGGGGCGCAGGGGCCACCCCGAAGGTGGCCTGGGCCAGGGCTGGCCGTATCCGTACCGTCACCCGAACGCGGGCATCGCCTTGGACACTCACCCCAGATGGGAGGCGCAGCCTCACTGTGGCTGTGACATCCTCTCGGGCGTCTGATATGTCCACGGTCTCAGTCTGTAGGGAGTTGAGGCTGGCCACCGTCTCCTCTGGCCCCGATATGACCATTACCGCTGGCTCAGCTATCACCTCCTCCACGTTGTAGCCGGGAGCAGGGGTGCCTTTGAGGCGTGGTTCCACTGGCACCAACCTGCCCACCTCGGCGCGGCGGATGGGGACGGTAACGGTGGCGATGGAGGGCTGGAGGGAGACCCCTCTTACCACCACCCCCAGCCTATCCTGGGGCTCCAGGGGGACGGCCCGCAGCACCTCGGCCGTGGCGCCCCGGATGTCTACACGGGCCAGGGCCTTGGCCACTAGGGACACCAGATCGCGGGGGCCGGCCACCATTACCTCCGAAGGCGTCACCTGGGGTAGGGAAGGGGCTAGGCCGGGGGCTGGCTCGCCCGTTACCATGGCCTCCACCGGCACCGTCTTAGTGAAGAGGGGGACCAGCTCCACCGTCAACTCCGCCGGCACAGCCCCCAACACCCGCAGGCCGCCGCGACTGGTGCGGGGCTCCAGCTGGACAGGCACCAGGTGCTTGCCCTCCCCTAGCCCCGACAGGACCACAAATGCCCGGAAGTCCTCTGGCGTCAGCTTGTCCCAGACGTCGGCTGCAGCCTGGGCCCGCACCTGCACCCGCGGCAGCTCGCTGGCCAGGGCCAGTCCTTCAGGAAGATTGACTGGCTGCACTGGCACCTCCAAGTCGGGGATGATGCCCCGCTTGAGATCGTCCTGCTCGCCGCCGGTGAAGAACCAGAGGAGGGTGGCCAGGGCCAGCGAGAGGGCGGCTAGGCCAGCGTTAGCCCGTAGGGAGGCCATGAGCTTGCCCAACGCTGCTAATGCCTGGGCCCGGCGGCTGCCCATGTCGTCCATGGCTCGATTCTAGGAAGGTACCGCCTTGATTTGTGGCGGGGAGGATAGAAGAAAGCTCCTCAGCACGGCGCGCAGGTGGGAGGCATCTGTCACCGTCAGCATGCGGCCGTTGGCAGCCACGGAGACCTCCCCTGTTTCCTCCGACACCACCACGCATACGGCGTCGGTGACCTCTGAGAGGCCCAGGGCGGCCCGGTGCCGCAGGCCATGGCCGTCGGTACGCGCCGAGAGGGGGAGGGTGCAGCCGCACGCCAAGATGCGGTCGCCACGGATGATAACCGCGCCATCGTGTAAGGGGGTGGTAGGTGTGAAGATGCCCTCTAAGAGCTGGCGGCTCACCAGGGCGTCAAGCCTTATCCCTGTGTCGGCATACTCCTCTAGGCCTGTTCCCCGTTCCAGGACGATGATGGCCCCGTGGCGACGCTGGGAAAGGGCGAGGGCCGTCTCCATCACTGCTTCTACCGTCTCAGCCAGGGGAGGGCGGGCGCTCCACGGCCAAAGGCCTGTGCGCCCCAAACGCTCCAGGAAGCGGCGGATCTCCGGCTGGAAGATAACGGGGATGGCGATGAGGAGGGCGGGAAAGGAGTTGCGCAACACCCATTGCAACACTCGCAGCTCCAGTACCTGGGCCAAGATGATGACCACCACCACCAGGATGATGGCCCCCCGTAGGAGGGCCATGGCTACTGTCCCCTTCGCCAGTACCAGGACGGCATAGATGATGGCGGCGATGGCCAAAATATCTAGGATGCTTGCTGGCTCGAAGCGGTTGAAGGCCTCGTGCAGGGCCTGAGGTAAGCTCACGGCTGCGCCTCCTCGGCCGCTAGCAGCAGGATGAGGAGGGCCTTTATGGCGTGAGTCTTGTTTTCCGCTTGCTGCCAGACCACCGAGTGTCGCCCTTCTATGACCTCGTCGGTCACCTCCTCTCCCCGGTGAGCGGGGAGGTTGTGCATGAAGATGGCGTCGGGGCGAGCCAGGGACAGGAGCTGGCTATTTACCTGGAAACCGGCGAACGCCAGGCGACGAGCCTCGGCTTCCGCTTCCTGCCCCATGCTGACCCATACATCGGTGTAGACCACATCTGCCCCATCCACCGCCTCTTGGGGGCGGGTAAAGGTGGCCACGCTCCCGCCGCTGGCCTGAGCATGACGGCGTGCCTCCGTCAGCACATCGTCGGGCATCCCGTAGCCGGGAGGGGAAGCGATACGGAAATGCATCCCTGCCATGGCCGCTGCGAGGCAAAGGGAGCGGGCCACGTTGTTAGCGTCCCCTACGAAGGCCAAGTTCACCCCCTGCAGCTGGCCTTTCACCTCCCAGATGGTAAGGAGGTCTCCCAAGGCCTGGGTGGGGTGCTCCTGGTCCGAAAGGGCGTTGATGATGGGCACCTTGGCGTAGCGCGCCATCTCCTCCAGGGTGGAGTGGGCAAAGGTGCGCACAGCGATGACGTCCACATGTCGGGCCAGGACACGGACCACATCGCGCACCGGCTCCCTCACCCCCAGGCCCACCTCTTGGGGCGAGAAGTAAAGGCAATGGCCCCCCAAGGAGCGCAGGGCCACCTCAAAAGATAGGCGGGTGCGCAAAGAGGGCTTCTCGAAGAGGAGAGCCAGGATGCGTCCGGCAAGGGACGGGGCGGGCTTGCCGGCCTTCAGCAGGCGCGCTAGTTCCAACGTGGCCATCAAACCTTGGGGGCGTAGGTCGGCCACCGATAGCACATGAAGGCCGCGCAGGTTCACAGACATGGCCACAGCCAGTATAGCATGAGCCCCTTGAGGTAGGTGATGGGCTAAAATGGTGACAAGCTAGCCGGCTGGGGAGGCATAGAGCTATGGCAGGGCTGTGGGAGCGTTATAGCACGCCTGTCATGGCTGCCCTAGCTGCCCCTTTGCTGGTGGCCTTGGGGTTCTTGCTGGGCCGTCACACCACCAACGCGCCGCCGCTGGAGTTGGCGCCTTCAGATGTGCGGGTCTACGTCGTCGGGTCCGTTCGCCAGCCCGGTGTCTACGCCCTGTGGGAGGGGGCGCGGTGGATGGACGCGCTGGAGGCAGCCGGCGGGCCAACGGAGGACGCCGACCTGGAGGCGGTGAACCTGGCACGCCGCGTGCGCGACGAGGACCTCATCGTCATACCCCGAAGAGGACAGGAGGGCCGATCGGCATTGGTGAACATAAACACCGCCTCCGCCCGCGAGCTGGAGGCCCTGCCGGGCATTGGGCCAGTGCGGGCGGAAGCCATCGTCCGCTCGCGCCAGGAGGAGGGCCCCTTTCAAAGCATCGATGATTTGGTAACGCGCAAGCTAATACCGCGGTCGGTCTTGGAGGACATCAAGGACAAGGTGACGGTGGGGCCCTGAGCGCGCTGGGATATCTGGCCCTGGCCTGGCTTTTGGGGCTGGCTGCTGCGGCCTGGAGCGATGGCCAGCCCTGGGCGGTGGTGGCGGCGTCCCTGCTCTGGACGCTTAGCGTAGGGTTGTGGCGTGGGAGGGAGGGGCTACTGGTCTTGGCGGGGGTGGTGCTGGTGCTAGCCGCTGGCTGGCGTTACACCTCTGTCCCTCGCGGCACCTCGAGCGATATTGGGCCTTTGATGGAGGTGGGGCCGGTGCGCCTCCGGGGGGTGGTGGATGCCGAGCCCCAAGCCCTAGGCAGTGCTGTCCGTTATCGAGTGGCCGTGCGCCATGTGCAGGTGGAGGGAGGGTGGCAAGCAATGCGAGGCCGGGTGCTGGTGACCATGCCTGCCTCCCTCTCCTTTCAGTACGGCGACCTGCTGGAGCTGGAGGGTGAGCTACAAGCTCCCCCTTCCTTCCCGGACTTCGATTATCGGGCCTATCTGGCTAGGCAGGGCATTGGGGCCCTCATGCCCTACCCAAGGGCCCGCTGGCTGGCGGGGGGGATGGGCGATGCCGTGCTGGCTCGCATCGTGGAGCTGCGGGGGCGGCTTGCCGGCGCCCTTGAGGAGGCCCTGCCGGAGCCGGAGGCCTCTTTGGCCCAAGGCGTCCTGTTGGGGAAAAGGGGGGCCTTGCCCCCCCAGGTGCTCCAGGACATGGACGCCACCGGGCTTTCACATCTGCTGGCTGCCTCGGGGCAGAACGTGGCCCTCATCGCTGGTGTGACCACCTTAGCCTTGGCCTGGCTAGTGGGGCGGCGGCAGGCGGCTCTAGTGGGCCTCGCCCTAACCGGGTCCTACGCCTTTCTTGTGGGAGGCAGCCCACCCGTCGTGCGGGCGGCCATCATGGGTGGGCTCCACGGTCTAGCCTTGTTGGTGGGGAGACCGGGGGGAGGGCTTCAGCCCCTCTTGTTGGCGGGGACAGCCATGACGGCCTGGGACCCCTTGCTCGCCGACGACCTCTCCTTCCAGCTCAGCTTCGCGTCCACCTTGGGCCTGGTTTGGGCATCTCATCCGTTGCAGTCTTTGGCCTGGCGGTGGCTGGAGGGGCGGGCTCCTGCGCCAGTGTTGGGCCTCCTATGGCCGTTAATGGGGGTGATGGCCATGACGGTGGCCGCTGTGGCTTTCACCCTGCCCGTAATGGCCCTCAACTTCGGACGCCTGTCGACGGTGGCCCTTGTGGCCAATGTGCTGGCGGTGCCGGCCTTTGCCCCCCTGCTCCTTACCTCGGCGGTGGTGGCGGCCCTCGGGGTGGTCTGGGAGGGGCTGGCTCCCTGGCTAGGTGGGGTGGTGTGGCCCTGGGCTGCCTATATCCTGGGAGTGGCCAAGGCCCTGGCTGCCCTGCCAGGGGCCCTGGTCTCCCTGCAGAACGTCGGCATGGGACATGTGTTGGCTTATGTGGCAGCTCTGGGGCTGGCGACGCTACTCCTGGTTCGCAAAGGGGAGAGGAGGGCGGTGGCCCTGGTCCCTCTGCCGGGTCAAGCGCTGGCGATGCTGGTCCTGGTCGCCTTGGCGGGGGGTGTGGTCTGGCTGTGGGTCTCCCTTCCCCATGGCCACCTGTTGCGGGTGGTCTTTATGGACGTGGGGGATGGCGCTGCTGCCCTTATCACCACCCCGGCTGGCCATCGCGTTCTCATCGATGGTGGCCCTAGTGGGGAAGCCCTCATGGCTGCCCTGGGGCGTAACCTCCCCTTCTGGGAGCGACGTCTTGACCTGGTGGTGGTCACGTGGCCCAAGGCCACCCGCCTAGGGGGGCTGGTGGAGGCCATGGACCGGTACGAGGTGGGGTGGGTGCTAGCTGCCCCCATGGCCGTAGACACTGCCCTTTTCCGCTCCTTCCAAGAGGCGTCCCGCAGGCAAGGGGTGGTACAGCGGCGGGGTGTGGCGGGGACCCACGTGTCCATGGGGGAAGCGGCGCTGGAGGTGCTATATCCCCAGGATGAGGGCCCCATGGCTTTGAGGCTCCGATATGGCACCGTCTCCTTCCTCTTCCTCTCGGACCTGGGGAGACGGGAACAGGAGCAACTCCTGCGGCTCCGCAGCCTGAAAGGAGATGTGGTCCTGCTGCCCCGGGGAGGGAGCGGGGGCTCCCTTGACCCAGTAGTGGCGCGGGAGATGGCGCCCCGGCTGGCCATTCTATCGGTGGGGGGCGGGGGCCGCAGCCATCGCGACCCCTCACCCGAAACCTTGGCCTTGCTGGAGGGAGCCCAGGTCCTGCGCACCGACCTCCACGGTGACATCGTGGTGGAGACGGATGGCCGCCACCTATGGGTGAGGCATGGGCGCTGAAGCGCTGGGCGTCTATACTTTCATACTGTGATCCGCCACGATGGTCGTCGCCCTGAGGACCTCCGTCCGGTGAGGATCCAGGCGGGGGTCTTGGAGTTCGCCGAGGGTTCGGCCCTCATTGAGATGGGTAAGACGCGGGTGCTATGTGCAGTGACGGTGGAGCCCCGCGTCCCCCAGTTCGCTCGCAACACGGGCTCTGGCTGGATCACCGCTGAGTATGGCATGCTCCCCCGTTCCTCTCCGCAGCGTATACCCCGCGAGCGTCAGAGCGGACGCGTCTTCGAGATCCAGCGCCTCATCGGCCGCTCCCTGCGGGCCGTGACCCAGTTGGACCTCCTGGGTGAGCGCACCTTCATCATAGACTGCGACGTCCTGCAGGCCGATGGTGGCACTCGCACGGCGGCTGTCACCGGCGGCTTCGTGGCCCTGGCCCAGGCCATGCATCATCTATGGCAGCAGGGCGAGCTCCCTTCCTGGCCTCTGCGAGGGCAGGTGGCGGCGGTCAGCGTGGGGATAGTCGACGGCATCCCCATGCTGGACCTCTCCTATGAAGAGGACTCCCGCGCCCAAGTGGACATGAATGTGGTCATGACCGATGCGCAGGAGCTGGTGGAGATCCAGGGCACGGCTGAGGCCCTACCCTTCAGCCGTAGGACCCTGGACCAGCTTTTGGACCTGGCTGCCACGGGGATAAAGGAGCTATTGCAGGTGCAGGCTCAAGCCTTGGCCCAGGCCGGCATACAACTCCCCTAGACATACTCCCCAAGGAAGGTGCCGCCCAGGATATGCACATGGGCGTGCTCCTGGGACTGCATGGCATCGAATCCGAAGTTGGACAGGAGGCGGAAACCGTTGGGGCAGAACTTGCGCCCTATCTCCACCGCCACCTTTCCCACTGGCCCCATGTTACGCCATAGCTCGTCCTGCGTCATATGGGCCTTGGGAATGGCCAGAAGCATCACCGGCACCCACCGCAGGCGGTTGCGGAAGACCATCACCTGGTCGTCCTCGTAGATGATCTCCGCTGGCTCCCTCTTGGCCACGATCTCGCAGAACACGCAGTAGCGCATGTTCTGCCTCCCGCCCTACATGAACTCGTAGCCCCCGCGTATGCCGGGGGGGTCTTGGTCGATGATGACGTTGACGCAAGCTGGCTTACCCGAAGCTAGGGCCCGCTCCAGGGCCGGCCTTATCTGATGGGGCTCGGTGACGAACTCCCCATGGCCGCCCAGGGCCTCCACCACCAGGTCGTAGCGGGCGTTGTCTCCTAGCAGGGATGCCACTACCCGGTCCTTGCCGTACATGAGCCTCTGACCCACCACGATCTGGCCCCACTGGCGGTCGTTGCCCACCACGGAGACGATGGGCATATTGAAGCGGACGAAGGTGTCGAACTCGAAGCCGTTGAGGCCGAAGGTGCCGTCGCCGTTGACCATGAGGATGCGCTTGTGGGGGAAGACGGTAGCCAGGGCCATGCAGAAGCCCGTGCCCACCCCCAAGGTGCCGAAGGGGCCGGGGTCGTACCACTGGCCAGGATTGTTGATGGGCAGCACCTGGGCTGCCAAGTTGACGATGTCGCCTCCGTCTCCCACCACTATGGTGTTATCGTCCACGAAGTTGGCTATCTCCCGGCACAGGCGCAAGGGGTGGATGGGCACGGCATCGGAGCGCTCGAACTCCTCTCGCTGCGCCCTTATCTTCTCCTCCTCTTCCCGTAGGGCCTTTAGCCACTGGTCATGTTGGGAGGGGCGGTCGCCCAATTCAGCTGCCAGGGCCTCCAGGGTGGCCTTGGCATCGCCCTCGATGGCCACGGTGAAGTCCCGGTTGCGCCCTAGCTCGCTTGGGTCAGAGTCGATCTGGACGATCTGACACTGGGAGCTGAAACGTTGCCCGTAGGCCAGGCGGAAGTCCATGGGCGTGCCGATGATAAGGGCCACATCGCACTGGCCCATGGCCAGGCGGCGGGTCCGGGAGAAGAAGAGGGGATGGTCCTGGCGGAGACAGCCACGGCCCATGGCGTTGAGGTATACGGGGGCCTGCAACCTCTCCGCCAACTTTCGCAGCTCCTCATGGGCCTCGTCCCAGTAGACCTGGGAGCCAGCCATGATCATGGGCTGCTGGGCCTTAGCCAGGATGCGGGCCGCCTCCTGTACCAGGCGGGGGTCTGGGCACTTGCGGCCCTGGGGGCGGTACCGCTCGGGGAAGTAGACCTCTGACTCCTCCACCCGCTGGAAGAGCACATCGGTGGGGATCTCCAGGAACACGGGGCCACGGCGGCCCGTCATCGCTTCCCGGAAGGCTATGCTGATGTATTCGGGTATGCGTTTGGTCTCGTAGACGCAGCGGGCCCACTTGGTGATGGGCCGCATGAGCTCTATTTGGTCCATCTCTTGCAGGGCTCCCATCTCAAAGCGGCTGAGGGGGCTGCGGCCGCCGATGACCAACATGGGGCTCTTGTTGTGGTAGGCGTTGGCCACGGCGGTGACCACGTCGGTGACGCCAGGGCCAGCGGTGACCACCGCCACCCCGCAGCGACGGGTGGCACGCGACCATCCCTCGGCGGCGTGGCCAGCGGCTTGCTCGTGGCGCACATCGACGATGCGCACCCCTTCATCGATGCAGGCATCGTATATGGCCTGCACATGCCCCCCGCACAGGGTGAAGATGACGTCCACCCCCTCCCGCTTTAGGGCCTTGACTACTAGGTCGCCTCCGTCCACCAGTGCCATGGCTCCTCCTGCACCTGTCCTCTCCCCTATGGTAAGTCCTCTTCCGGGGTGGTGTCAGCTTCCCAGGGAGGGGAGAGTCCTAGGGCCTGCAGGGTGCCGGGGCGCGCCCTCTCCAAGGAGGCGAGGCAGGTCATGAGCCGTTGGTCTATCTGGGCGGTGTTGCTCACCAGGCGGGCCACCTCCTCTGCATGGCGCTCGCTCTCGGCGAAATCATTGCGAAGGTATCCTTGGAGCTGGGCCTCCAGGGCTGCCCACACCTGTATGGCCCCCTCCAGGAGAGCGATGATGAGCGTGTGGGCCTCCTCCAGCCCCGCAGGTGGCGATGTGGCGCGGAGGCCGGCAAGGAGAGCCCTTGCTACCGCCTCAGGGGGGCGGTCGGTGAGCTCCTCCCCCAGGGGTTCTCGGCCAACGGTGTGCAGCAGAGAGTAGGCCGATCTGAAAAGGCGGCCGTACTCCTCGAAGGAGGCAGCGGACGGAGGCGCGTCAGCCACAGGCCGTTGCCTATTGCAGCACCCCTTCGGCTGTGAGGTCGGCTATCTCTTCGTCGGAGAGGCCCAACACCTCCTTGCACACGTAATATGTGTGCTGACCCAAGAGGGGTGCGGGCATGGTGGGGCCTCCAGGGGTGCGGTGGAGGCGGAATCCAGACCCGTCGTAGGCGGTGCGCCCTGCCTCGGGATGGTCGAGGTAGACGTAGTAGCCCCGGGCCCGCAGGTGAGGGTCGCGGTCCAGCACGTCAGCGGCGCTCTGGACCACGCCCGCTGGCACTCCCTCCGCCTGCAGCCGCTCCATCACCTCCTCCGCTTCGCGCTGGCTGGTCCAGGCCTCGATGAGGCGGTCCAGCTCGTCTTCATGGGCCTTGCGCCCCTGGAAGGTGGCGAACCTTTCGTCGCGTGTCCATTCCTCTCCTACAGCGCGGCAGAACCCCTGCCATTGCCGGTCGTTGAAGACGGCGATGGCCACCCAACGGTCGTCCCCCAGGCAGCGGTAGGCGCCGTGTGGGCAGGCGTAGGGCAGCCGGTTGCCCTGACGCTCCTGGACGCGGCCATTGGCCGTGTAGTCGAGGATGGCCACGGAGACTACGTTGACGGAGCTCTCGAACTGGGCCACCTCGATGAGCTGGCCCTTGCCCGTACGGTTGCGGAAGTGGAGGGCCGCAAGGGTGGCGATGGCAGCGTGGCCAGGGTTGACCACGTAGTCGGTGTAGTTGGTGCCTAGCCCCACTGGCGGCCGGTGGGGGAACCCCGAGAGGTAGCTCAGCCCGCTCAGGGGGGTGATGACGGCCCCGAAGCCGGCGAAGTCGCGGTGGGGGCCTGTGAGCCCTTGCATGGGCTCCCGTACCATGATGATGTCTGGCTTAACCTGCAGGATGCGCTCGTAGCTGAGGCCCCACTTCTCAAAGGTGCCAGGGGTGAAGTTCTCGGCCACGATGTCGCTCTTGGCGATGAGACGGAGGGCTAGCTCCCGCCCTTTCTCGGTGCTCATGTTGAGGGTGAAGGAGAGCTTGTTGGCGTTGAAGTTGTTGAAGTAGCCGGAGACGTTCAGGCTGGGGGGCTTGTCCTTGGGCATGGGCATGGCTATGCGCAGGCCATCGGGGCGGGTCTGAGACTCCACCCTGATGACCTCTGCCCCGTAGTGGGCGAGGATCTGAGTGAATATGGGGCCGGCCCCAAACCAGGTGAAGTCGGCCACCCTTATGCCCTTGAGGGGCAGGTCATCGGCCCTCATCGCCTCACCTCCTGAACGTAGCTGCCCTAGCCATCCTCCGCCTCAGATGACGCCGGCGGCTGCCAGCAGGGACATCTCCTGCGGGGAGAGGCCCAGCTGGTCCTGGTAGATCTGGCGATTGTGTTCCCCCAGCCGTGGGGGGCGCCGCCAGATACGCCAGGGGGTTTCATATAGCCTATAGGGGGGGCCGGGGTATTTGATGGCGATCCCCAGCTCAGGATGCTCCACCGTCTGGAACCAGCCCCGGGCGTTGAGCTGCTGGTTCTCCACTACGTCCTTGGGGGAGTTGACAGGGGCGATGAGCAGACCCCGCCTCTGTCCCTCCTCGTAAAGGAGCTGCTTGGGTTTGGTGCGGATGAAGCGCTCGATGATGGGGTCGGCGTATCGGAACTTGGGGAGCCATGCCTCGGCCATGCTGACATCGGCCCCTTGGAGGAGCTGGGCGATGAGCCGCAGGTCCAGCTGGGCGAAGGTCTCCTTCCAATGGGAGGACGCAAGGTCCTCAGCCATCCCCTCCTCAGCCATCCAGTCGATGAGGGTGGACAGGGGGGCGCCGAAGCCAGGGATGCCTATCATGAGGTAGACGTAGCCATCGGCGCACTCATAAGTGCCCAGGCCAGGGACCCGGAACCACTCGCCGGAGGGGAGGCGGCGCCCCTCACCCTGTCGGCTACGCAGCTCCTTACGCAGGTCCCAGAACTGCATGGCTGTCTCCTGGTTCATGGAGAGGGCCTCCTGCATGGAGACCTCCACCAGCTGGCCCAGGCCTGTGCGGTCGCGGTATAGCAGGGCGGTTAATATGCCAGTGCAGGCCTGTATGGAGGCGCAGTAATGGGCCTGGTTGCCGTAGGGGCGATTGGGCGGGTCATCGGGGAACCCGGCCAGGTACATCATGCCACTCAAGGCGATGGCCACCAGGTCACAGCTCTGCCATTGGGCCCGGGGCCCCCATAGCCCAAAGCCGGTTATGGAGCAGTAGATGAGGCGGGGGTTGATGCGGCTCAGGGCCTGGTACCCGAGCCCCAGCCCGTCCATATACCCTGGGGGGAAGGTGTCGATGACCACATCAGCCCTTTCCACCAGCCGGCGGAAGAGGGCTTGACCATCGGCCTTGGTGATGTCGAGGGTGATGGACAGCTTGGACGTGTTGAAGGCGAAGAAGTATAGGCTCTTTTCAGGGTGAGGGTCATCGTGGAGGAAAGGGGGTATGCGGCGGGAGGGATCGCCGCCGGGGGGCTCCACCTTGATGACCTCCGCCCCTAGGTCGGCCAGCAGTTTGCCGCAGTAGGCGCCTACGTCCCCTGGCAGCTCCAGCACCCGCAGGTCGGAGAGAGCGCCATCCCCAGGCTCCTGGCCCATCCTATCCTCCCGGGATAGAGTCGTCCCAATTATAGTCGAGGCCTCAAGCCACGCCAATAGCTCCCCACCGCAGGAAGGGGAGGGCCAGGGATAGGAACTCCTGGGGGCGCTCGAGGAGCAAGTTGTGGCCGCAGTCAGGGACGATGTGCAGGCGGGCGCCAGGTATGAGCCGGGCCAGCTCCTCAGAGGAGCGGGGCGGCACCATCCGCCCCTCGGCACCGTCCATGATAAGGGTGGGGGCGCGGATACGGCGGGCCTCCCTCTCCAGGTCCAGACGCAACACCTGACGCCCCACGCTTATGAGGGTCTGGTTGGGCACGCGCATGATGTCCCGCGCCATGAGGCGCCTGTCCTCGAGCAGGAGATGGCGGGTATCGCGCCCCATGTCCAGGCGGCGGACGATGAGCCACCACTTGATGGGGGCCTTGGGCACCAGCTCCCTCAGCCCGGGCCTATCCACTAGGCGGAATATCAGGTGGAAGCGGCGGGGGAGGTAGGACCCCTTGTGGATGGGGCTCACCACCACAAGCCGCCCCACCCGCTCGGGATGCTTGCTAGCGAAGTTGATGGCGATGGTGCCCCCCACCGAGGCGCCCACCAGGTGAAACCGCCCAAGGCCCAGGGCCTCGGCCAAGTCAGCTAGGAAGGAGGTATAGGCGTCCACCGTGGGGCGGCCGGGCAATGGCTGGGAGCGCCCGAAGCCCGGTAGGTCAGGGGCGATGGCCCACAGATGCTGGCCCAGTTGTGGAAGGATGTGCCGGAACATCCAAGAGGAGGTTCCCACCCACCCATGGAGGAGCATGACAATACCTTCATGGGGGGTAGGAGGGCGGGCCTCCCGCAGGAACACCCGCCTGCCCCGCACCTCCAGGAAGCGCCCATGGATGGCTGCAGGGGCTGGGCCCATAGGGCCTCCCCATCTTATGAGATGGAGTATGCTGTGGCAAGAGGGCTAGCGCTCGATGGGTGCCCCCACCAGGCTCCCCCACTCGGTCCAGGAGCCGTCATAGTTCCGCACCTTGGGATATCCCAGCAGATACTTGAGGACGAACCAGGTGTGGGCCGAGCGCTCGCCGATGCGGCAGTAAGCGATGACCTCTTTATCAGGGGTGATGCCCTGCTCCTGGTAGATCCTCCGCAGCTCCTCGGGGTCTTTGAAGGTTCCGTCCTCCCGCACGGCCATGGACCACGGGATGTTCTTGGCCCCAGGTATGTGGCCTCCCCTCTGAGCGCCCTCCTGGGGCAGGTTCTCAGGGGCCAGGAGCTCCCCCCTATACTCGGCCGGGGATCGCACGTCTACCAGGGCCAGGTCGGGCCGCCTCAGGGATGCGAGGATATAGTCCCTTAGGGCCCGTATCTCCGGGTCTGGGTCCTTGGCCCGATATTGGGAGCGGGGGTAGGAGGGGACCTCGGTGGTCAAAGGGCGTCCCTCCTCTATCCACTTCTTGCGTCCACCGTCCATGATGCGGGCATCATCGTGCCCATAGTACTTGAGGAGCCAGAAGGCATAGGCGGCGAACCAGTTGTTGTTGTCCCCATAGAGAACCACGGTGGTGTCGTTGGCGATGCCGGAGCGGGAAAGGAGCTCCTCCAGCTGTTCCTTGCCCGCTATGTCCCTGGTGATGGGGTCCTCCAGGTCCCTCTTCCAGTGCCAGCCCACGGCCCCCGGTATGTGACCCGTATCGTAAGCGGCGGTGTCCACGTCCACCTCCACCACCCGCACCTTGGGATCGTCCAGGTGCTGCGCCACCCACTCCGTGCTTACCAGTACCTCCGGATGAGCATACCCCTTCATGGCCATCCCTCCTTGCATCCAGCCATCAACTGAAGGCTATTGTAGACTATATCGAGTCAAAAAATCAAGATGAAGAGAGGCGGCTACATTGCCCCGGGGGCGGCTGGGGGATGCTAGTCCAGGCGGGCCTCCACCTGAGATGGTAGGGTCCTCTGGATGATCTCGGCCGCTTGGGCCACCATCTCTTCCAGGATCTCGCGGGCAGGGCGGATGCGGCGCAGCATGCCCGATATTTGACCTGCGGGGTTCATGAGGAGCTCCTTGCGCCCGGCCTTCTCCGCTGGCAGGGTGATCTCGCGGATAAGGGCTCCCTGGAAGGGGAAGGGGAGGGTGGGCACGCCCGCGCGCTCCCATTCCTCGATGAGGGGGTTGACGATGTTACGCATGGGCTTCCCGGAGTAGATACGGGTTACGCGGGTGTCCTCCTCGGAGGCCTCCAGGATGCGGCGCTTGAGGTCGGGGTCCAGGTGGGCCTCTTCAGATACGAGGAAGGCAGTGCCTACCCAGACGCCCACCGCCCCAAGGCAGAGGGCGGCGGCCAGGCCCCGCCCATCGCCTATGCCCCCAGCAGCCACCACCGGGGTGGGGGCCACGGCATCCACCACCTGGGGCACCAGGGCCATGGTGCCGATGCGGCCCGTGTGGCCCCCAGCCTCGTGCCCCTGGGCCACGATGATGTCCGCCCCTCCCTCCCGCACCCGCAGGGCGTTCTTGACGTTGCCCACCAGAGCGATGACCTTGGCGCCGTTCCTGTGAAGCTCGGGCACGAAGGGGGCGGGGTTGCCCAGCCCGGAGGCGAACACAGGCACCCCCTCCTCCAGCACCACCTCCATCTGCCGACGGATGAAGTCGGGCCCGAAGCGCACGGGTGGCTCCCTCTCCTCCACCTCTGGGAGCTCCCACTGCCTCTTCAGCTTTTCCACAAACTCCCTTTGCTCCTTGGGGAAGAGCTGACGGATGTCCCGGCCCTGGATGACTCCCTGGGGGACGTCGGGGAGCTGCCCCATGGTGGGGAGGAGGAGGTCTACGCCGAAGGGCTTATCGGTGAGGTCGCGCACCTTGCGGATCTCGCGTCGCAGCTCATCTGGGGGCATGACGGCGGCGCCTATGACCCCGAGGCCCCCGGCGTTGGAGACGGCAGCCACCAGCTCGGCCCTGGCCACCCCACCCATGCCCGCCAGGATAACGGGGTACTCGATGCCCAACATCTCGCACAGCTTGGTCCTGAGGACGGGCCTCGGCACGTCGCACCTCCTTAGCGCATATGGGACCTCGGGATCGTAACCATTATAGGCGCCAGTTGACGTATACGGCAAGGTCGGCCCGCCAAGCAGGGTGCTATAATCCTCAACGTGGGGGAGAAGACGCAGCTGCTAGTCCTCCTGGACGGCCACGGTATCATCCACCGCTCATATCATGCCATGAAGGAGCAGCCTCTCACCGTGCGACGCACGGGAGAGGTAATAAGCGCCGTATACGGATTTGCCAACACCCTGCTTTCGGTCCTGCAGGAGCTGAAGCCCACCCATGTAGCGGTGGCCATGGACAAGGGGCGAACCACCTTCCGCCACCGGCTGGACCCCCATTACAAGGCCCATCGGGTGGAAACGCCCGACGAACTGCGCGATCAGATAGCGCGGTGCCGCCAGATCATCGAGGCCTTCGGCATCCCCATCTACGAATACGAAGGCTACGAGGCCGATGACATCCTGGGGACCTTGGCCCGCCAGGCATCGGCCATGGGGGTGGAGACCTACCTGGTGAGCCTGGACTCGGACATCGCCCAGCTGGTGGGCGATGGCGTACGCCTCTGGCTCTACCGCCCCTACCAGCGGGACTCAGTGGTATACGCTAGTCCCGAGGACGTGCGCCTCCGCTACGGCGTCCTGCCCCGTCAGCTCCCCGATCTGAAGGCCCTCAAGGGGGACCCCACTGATAACATCCCGGGCGTGCCGGGGATCGGAGAGAAGACGGCCGTGCGCCTCCTGCAGAAGTTCGGCTCCATCGAGGCCATATATGAGAATCTGGAGCAGGTGGAACCCCCTAAGCTCCGGGAGGCCCTCCGCCAGCATGAGGAGCAGGTGCGGAGGGCCAAACTGCTGGCCACCATCGTCACCGACGTCCCGGTGACTCTCGACCTGGAGGCGGCTGACTTCCGTGCCCACTACCGGCGCCAGCGTGTCCTGGAGATCTTCCGCGAGCTGGAGTTCCGCAGCCTGGTGCCCCGTCTCCCGCCCGACCAGGAGACAGGGCCTCAGCTCCCCCTTCTGGAGGAGACGTCGGTGGCTGTGGAGAGGGCGGCGGTGGCCGAGGGTTACCAAGTGGTGAGGGATGAAGGCCTTTTGTCCCACCTGGCCCGACGGCTGGAGCGGGCTGGCCGCTTCAGCTTCGATACGGAGACCACCAGCCAGGAGGCCATGCGTGCCCGCCTGGTGGGCCTCTCCTTCGCCCTCCCCGGTGGCGAGGCCTACTACATCCCTGTGGGCCACCAGAGCGATGCTTATCAGCTGCCTTTGGGCCTGGTCCTGGAACGCCTCCGCCCCCTCCTGGAGGACGAGAGGGTCAAGAAAGTAGGGCACAACGCCAAGTACGACATCATCGTCTTGGCCCAGGAAGGGGTGTGGGTGCGGGGCCTGGAGTTCGACACCATGATCGCCGCCTTCCTGCTGGGGGAGGGAGGGGGTGGCAGCTATCGCCCTGGCGAGGGCGCTCTGAGCCTCAAGTGGCTGGCCTCCCGCCTCTTGGGCGTGGAGATGACAGAGATAAGCCAGCTCATAGGCAAGCCGGGCAAGGGCCAGATCTCTATGGCCCAGGTGCCTGTGGAGGCCGCCGCCCGTTACGCCTGCGCCGATGCCGACATGGCCCTGCGCTTGAGCGAGGCCCTGGCCTCCCGTCTCCGGGAAAAGGGTATGGAGAAGCTCTTCCACGAGATCGAGATGCCCCTGGTGCCGGTGCTGGCCCGCATGGAGCTCAACGGGGTGGCCGTGGACGTGGGTGTCCTAAGGGAGATGTCCGGGGTGCTGGCGGAGGAGATCGGCAAGGTGGAGGAGGAGATCTTCCGAATGGTGGGCCATCGCTTCAACATATCCTCCCCCCAGCAGTTGAGCCGTGTCTTGTTCGACGAGCTCCGCCTCCCTAAGACCCGAAAGCTCAAGTCCGGCATCTACTCCACCGATGCCCAGTCGCTGGAGGACTTGCGGGGTGCCCATCCCGTCATCGACCTTATCTTCGAGCACCGGGAGTTGACCAAGCTGAAGAGCACATATGTGGACGCCCTGCCGGCCCTGGTGAACCCTCGCACCGGCCGCATCCACAGCGAGTTTAACCAGACGGGGGCAGCCACCGGCCGTATCACCTCCAGCAACCCCAACCTGCAGAACATCCCGGTGCGCACGGAACTGGGAGCCCAGATCCGCCGCGCCTTTGTGGCCCGGGACGTGGGGCCCGACCCATACCTGCTGGCAGCCGATTATTCCCAGATCGAGCTGCGTATCATGGCCCATCTATCCCAGGACAAGACCTTGGTGGAGGCCTTCCTGCGGGATGAGGACATCCACGCCTCCACCGCCTCCCAGGTCTTCGGTGTCCCTCTGGACCAGGTGACCCCGGCCATGCGGCGGCGGGCCAAGGTGTTCAACTTCGGCGTGCTGTATGGCCTTTCGGACTGGGGGCTCTCGGTGCGGGAACGCATCCCGAGGGAGGAGGCGGCTGAATTCATCCGCCGCTACTTCGAGCGCTACCCCGGCGTGCGCCGCTACATCGACGAGACGGTACAGAGGACGCGGGAGCTGGGCTATGCCGAAACCCTCTTCGGCCGCCGCCGCTACCTGCCGGACATCAACTCCCCCAACCAGAATGTGCGCCAGGCGGCTGAGCGGGCGGCCATCAACATGCCTGTGCAGGGGACCACCGCCGACATCATGAAGCTGGCCATGAACCGCATCTATGCTGAGATGGAGCGCCGCCGTATGCGCTCCCTCATGATCCTGCAGGTGCACGATGAGCTCATCTTCGAATGCCCAGCCCAGGAGCTGGAGGAGATGCGGGCCATCGTCCTGGACGTAATGCCCTCTGTGGCCCAGCTCTGCGTCCCCCTCAAGGTGGATGTGAAGGTGGGTAAGAGCTGGGGAGAGATGGAGTAGGCCGCTGCCGCTGTGCCCGAGCTCCCCGAGGTAGAGACGATTCGGCGCCAACTCCATCCGCTGGTGGTGGGGAGGTGCATTCTCGAGGCCTGGCTCGCTCCCCAGGCCTCCCGTCTAGCCGTCTCGCCTTCCGACCCTCAGGCCCTGGCGCGTGGCCTGCAAGGGCGGCGCATCTTAGACCTAGGCCGCCGTGGCAAGTTCCTTCTCTTCGCCCTCGATGATGGGCGCACGTGGGTGGTCCACCTGCGCATGACGGGCTCCCTCGTCCACCGGCCAGGGCTATGCCAGGGGGCCTTTCTACGGGCTGCCTTGGCCCTGGACGACGGTTCCCACCTCTGTTACCACGACCAGCGCAAGCTGGGGTGCATGTGGCTGGTGGACGACCCCTCCCAGGTGGTGGGCCACCTGGGGCCCGAACCTCTGGACCCGGCGTTAACCCCCGAGGGGCTGTGGGCGCGCCTGAGAGGCAGGCGGACGGCCATCAAGGCTGTGCTGCTAGATCAGAGGGCCCTGGCTGGGGTGGGCAATATCTATGCCGATGAGGCCCTCTTTGCGGCGGGCATCCATCCCCGTCGATCTGCCTCATCCCTCACGCTGGAGGAGGCGGAGCGTCTGTTGGTGGCCCTGAGGGTGGTGCTGGAGGGGGCCATACGCCACGGGGGCACCACCTTTCTGACGTATTTGGATGCTACCGGGGCCCCTGGCTCCCATGGGGAGCATGTGCAGGTCTTCCGGCGGGAGGGGAAGCCCTGCCCGCGGTGCGGAGGGCCCATAGCCCGCACCAAGTTAGGGGGCCGCACCACCTATCTCTGCCCGGCCTGTCAGCAGTGAGCTGGGGGCGAGAGGCCACATGGACCCTATTGGGAGGCCGATGAGGCGGCCTGCACCGATAGCAGCGTGGCCCGCACCACGACGCGGTCGGTGTATTCACCCCCATAAGGGTCGTTGCTGTTGGGTATGAAGGTGCCGCCACAGGTGATGATGGTGATGGTGTCCTCCTTGGTAGGCCCCATGACCTTGACAGCCTCCGGGTCATTAGGGTCGACGGTGAAGTTGTCTACCACCCGGTATATAAGCTCCTTCCCTTCTTGGGTGAGGACGGAGATGGTGTCGCCCGGGGCCAGTTGGCTGAGGCTCCAGAAAACGGCAGGGGCCTTATCCCAAGTTACGTGGCCGGCGAAGACAGCATTGCTACCTTGCCCTGGCAGGGCGGAGAAGTCGTACCAGGCCACCACCCACCCAGGGCGCTTGGCGTTGGTCCAGTCAGGCACCAAGGGTACCCCGTTCCTGTCCATGCCCAGGACGATAACTGGGGCGTCCACGCCTATGGATGGGATGCGCATGCGTGTGGGGGGTGTCTCGTTGACTTTTACGGGGGTGGGTGTGGGGGAGGGTTGGGCAGTGACCTCGGGGGTGACGGTGGCCACATAGGCCAGGGGTGGCCTGGGGGCCTGGGGGGTGGCGGCCTTGCTGCCAGTGCGTCCCGTAAGGGAGAGGGCCACAAGGGCCAGGCCTGCCGCCGCCAGCAGCCCTGCCGCCGCCCATGCCCATACCAGCCGCTTATGCCGGAGAGTGAGGCCCCTCTTCACCTCGAGAGCCTAGTATACTAGCGAGGGCCCCAGGAGCCTAGGGGCTGGCACCTCTAGGTTGGGAAGGGCGTAAGATGGAAAGTCGTATGGAAGGGCCTGAGCCGCCCAAGGGCATCCTGGTGGGCCATTGGACCCATCGGGAGGCGTGCACCGGGTGCACCGTCGTCCTCTGCCCTCAGGGGGCGGTGGGGGGCGTGGCTGTGGCTGGCGGAGCGCCGGGCACACGCGAGACAGACCTCCTGCGCCCGGGCTTCTTGGTGGATAAGGTCCATGGCATCCTCCTCACTGGTGGCAGCGCCTTTGGCCTCGATGCCGCAGGGGGAGTCATGCGGTGGCTGGAGGAGCAGGGGGCGGGTTTCGTGACGCCGGCGGGGGTGGTGCCCATCGTGGTGGGGGCGGTGATATATGACCTATCCCTGGGGCGTGCGGACATACGGCCCGACGCCGCCGCTGGCTATGCCGCCTGCCAGCGGGCTGGGCCTGGCCCCGTGGTTCAGGGGAGCGTGGGCGCTGGCACAGGGGCCTCCGTGGGCAAGGCCTTGGGGCTGCAGTGGGCCACCAAGGGAGGGCTAGGTGTCCATCTGGAGGCGGTGGCTGGGGGGGCACAGGTATGGGCCCTGGTAGTGGTCAACTCCTTCGGCGAGGTGGTGGACCCGGAGACCGGCGAGGTGGTGGCCGGAGTGCGCAGGGAAGGGGGCGGCTACACGCTCACACTAGAGCTCCTGAAGATGGGGAGAGGCCTTCGTCCCTTCCCCGCTACCAACAGCACCATCGGAGTGGTGGTGACGGACGCTCCTTTGGACAAGGCCGCCTGCCAGCGGCTGGCGGAGATGGCCCACGATGGTATGGCTCGGGCTGTGCGGCCCTGCCATACCCAGGTGGACGGAGACGTCATCTTCGCCCTGGCCACGGGAACAGGGCCAGCAGCAGACCTGACCGTACTGGGAGCCCTGGGGGCGCGGGCGGTGGAGAGGGCCATAGTGCGGGCGGTGGAGGAGGCTTCCTCTTTGGGGGGGCTCCCGTCCAGCCGCGAATGGCCGCGTTGAAGGTCTCGGCGCCGGCGTGATATCATTCGGCCAGGGCATGAGCGAACTGGAAGCTCTGCATCAGCAGATCCGGCGCTGCACGGATTGCCCCCTGAGCCAGACCCGCACTCAAGCTGTGCCTGGCGAGGGCCCCGAGAAGGCAGAGGTGATGTTCATCGGGGAGGGGCCCGGCTTCCACGAGGATCGGCAGGGCCGGCCCTTCGTGGGGCCGGCGGGGCGCTTCCTCGATGAGCTGTTGGCCTCCGTGCACCTGCGGCGGGAGGAGGTTTACATAACCAACGTGGTCAAGTGTCGGCCGCCCAACAACCGCGACCCCTTGCCGTCGGAGGTTCAGGCCTGTCGCAAATATTTGGAGCAACAGCTGGCCATTGTGCGGCCGCGGGTGGTGGTGACCTTGGGGCGCCATTCCCTGGCCTGGTTCTTCCCCAAGGACTCCATCACCAAGGTACACGGGCAAGTGCGGGTCAAGGACGGCGTCTTCTTCCTGCACCTGTACCATCCGGCGGCCGCTTTGCATCTGCCGGCCATGCGCCAGACCATCGAAGAGGACTTCCGCCGCCTGCCGGAGGTGCTGGCCCAGGCCCGCCGCGCTCCTCAAGCCGCGGAGCCGCCTCCCTCCGCAGAGCAGATGCGTCTTTTCTAGGGGTGTGCCATGGCCCAGAAGCTGCGTGTTGTCCCCTTGGGAGGGCTAGGGGAGATAGGGAAGAACATGATGGCCCTGGAGCTGGAGGACGACCTTCTAATCATCGATGCTGGCGTCATGTTCCCTGAGGAGGAGATGCTGGGCATCGACCTGGTGATCCCTGATGTGAGCTATGTGGAGCGAAGGAGGCACAAGCTGCGGGGCATCATCATCACCCATGGCCACGAAGACCACACGGGGGCCCTGCCATATGTGTTGCCCAGGATCCCCGCCCCTATATACTGCACCCGCCTAAGCCGTGGCCTCATCGCTGTCAAGCTGCGGGAGCACGGCCTCCTGGAGCAAGCCGACCTGCGAGTTGTCAACTACGGGGAGCGCATAAGGCTGGGTGCCTTTACCGTGGAGTTCGTAAGGGTGACCCACAGCATACCCGACTCAGCGGCCCTGGCCATCGAGACGCCTCTGGGTCTTGTCTTCCACACCGGCGACTTCAAGCTGGACCACACGCCGGTGATGGGCCTGCCCACCGACCTGCAGCGCATCGCCCAGCTGGGGCGGCAGGGCGTCCTCCTGATGCTATCCGATTCCACCTATGCCGATGTGCCGGGCTACACCCCCTCGGAGCGCATTGTGGGGGAGACGTTGTGGAAGATCATGGCCACCTCCCCGGGGCGGGTCATCGTGGCCACCTTTGCCTCCCTCATCTCCCGCGTGCAGCAGGTGGTGGATGCCGCCACTGCCTGCGGCAGGCGGGTATTCGTCACCGGACGGAGCATGCTGGAGAACGTGGCCATGGCCCTTGAGCAGGGATACCTGGAGACGGACCAGGACCTCCTGGCGCCCATGGAGCGGATGCGGGGGCTGAAGCCCCATCAGGTGGTCATCGTCACCACGGGGGCTCAGGGAGAACCCACCTCCGCCCTGGTGCGCATGGCCAACCGTGACCACCGCTTCGTGGAGATACAGCCTGGCGATACCGTCATCCTCTCATCGTCTCCCATCCCAGGCAACGAGGTGCTGGTCAACCGCACCATCAGCAATCTGTACCGGCTTGGAGCACGGGTAGTGCACAGTCGTATGGCCGATGTACACGTGCGGGGCCACGCCGCTCAGGAGGAGCTGAAGCTCATGCTAGGGCTGGTGCGACCCCAGTTCTTCGTGCCCATACATGGAGAGTACCGACACTTGGCCCAGCACGCCGAGCTGGCCCGCCTCATGGGGGTAAAGGCCGAGAACGTCTTCATCTTGGAGGACGGCGACATCCTGGAGATCGATGGCAGCGGGGGGCGGGTGGTGGGCCGCGCCCCCGCTGACCTGGTATATGTGGATGGCCTGGCCGTGGGGGTGGGACATGTGGTCCTGCGGGACCGTCGTCACCTGGCGAGCGACGGTATCCTGGTGGCGTTGGTGACGGTGGACAAGCACACGGGTCGCCTCCTGGGCCCGCCCGACTTGGTGTCGCGGGGATTTGTAGAAGATCTCTCCGGCCCCTTGCTGGAGAAGGCGCGGCGGGTGGTCATGGAGGCAGTCGCCAGCCGCGAGGGGGCCATCGATCGGGCGGAGCTCGCATCCCGTCTGCACGATGCCCTCCTTGCTTTCCTTTACAATGAGACACGCCGGCGGCCCATGATCCTGCCCCTGACGGTGGAGGTGTGAGGATGCCACAGCGGGCCCGCAGGCGCCGCGGGCGGGTGGCCCGCCGCGGCCGGAGACGCGGGTTTCCCCGTTGGCTGCTGCGGCTGGGGGGCGCCCTGGCCCTTGGGGGAGGCCTCTCCTTCTTTTTATGGTGGGCCCTGCCGTGGCTTCTGGAGGCCTTGGGCCTAGGCCTGGCTCTGGTGGCCCTGGTCCTGGCGATAGACGTATGGGTGCTGGCGCAGCGTCCCCGTCTCAGCATGGGGGTGTGGCGTTGGTGGGGGGCTGTGCATCTGGCGGCTGTGGTGGCCTTAGGGGTGCTAGGGCAGGTGCGCCCATCTCTCGCCTGGCGGGGCGTCTCTTGGGAAGAGGTCTCCTTTGGCGGGAAGGTAGGCGAGTTCTTGTCCGCAGAGCCATGGGGGGTGGCGGCCCTAGTCCTGCTAGCCGTGTTGGCGGTGGTCCTCTCCTGGCCCCCTCTCGCCCGTGTCCTTTGGCTGGGGCGACACTCGGTGTGGGCTTTCGGCCGCGGATGGGAGGCGTTGCGGCATCTCCTGATGGGACGGCAGCCGGTCGCTCCGCTGGACGAGCCGCCACCAGCAAGCCAACGCCGAGACGAAACCCCTCCCTTCCTCGCCCATTGGGACGAGGAGTGGCCAGCTCCCGCGGCGGGCGAGACGGAGGAGGCAGTGGTTCTGGCTGCCCCCTTGAAGGATGGGTGGGAGCTGCCGCCTATGGATCTTCTGGAGCGTTCGCCGGAGGAGGGACGGCCCCCCGACAACGAGGCGCGGGCTCGCCTCATCGTGGAGACGCTGCGCAGCTTCGGGGTGGACGCCAAGGTGGTCTCCATTCAGCAGGGGCCCACCGTCACCCAGTTTGGTATCGAGCCGGGCTGGGAGGTGAAGACGCGCCAGGTGCCGGAGCGGGACGAGAAAGGGCGCATCGTTGGCTACCGCACGGAGGTGGTCTCCAGGACCAGGGTGCGGGTAAATCGTATCACGGCCCTGGCCAACGACCTGGCGCTGGCCCTGGCCGCCCCAAGCATCCGCATTGAGGCGCCGGTGCCTGGGCGACCCATCATCGGCATCGAGGTGCCCAACGTCTCCCCCTCGGTGGTGAGCCTGCGCAGCGTTATGGAGAGCCAGGCCTTCCAAAGGGTGGCGGCCCGCTCCCGTCTGGCCCTCGCCCTGGGCAAGGGAGTATCGGGGGAGCCTGTGGCCGCCGATCTAGCCAAGATGCCCCACCTGCTCATCGCTGGCGCCACTGGCTCCGGCAAGAGTGTGTGTATCAACTCCATCATCACCTGCCTGCTCATGCGCAACACGCCGGAGGAGGTGCGGCTGGTGCTCATCGACCCCAAGAGGGTGGAGCTGACCCCCTTCGCCTCCGTGCCCCATCTGGTGTTTTCCCATGTCATCGTGGAGGTGGACGAGGTGCCGGCGGTGCTGGCGGCCGTCATCCGGGAGATGGAGTCACGATATCGCGCCTTCGCCTCCTTGGGGGTTCGTAACATCGATGGGTATAACCAGAGCCCCCGCGCTCAGGAGAAGATGCCTTACTGGGTAGTGGTCATCGACGAGCTGGCTGACCTGATGCTCTCTGCCCCATACCAAGTGGAGAAGGCGCTGGTACGTCTGGCCCAGCTAGCGCGGGCCACGGGCATCCACCTCATTGTGGCCACCCAGAGGCCCTCGGTGGATGTGGTGACGGGGCTCATTAAGGCCAATTTCCCCACCCGCATCGCCTTCGCTGTCAGCTCTCAGGTGGACTCCCGCACCATCCTGGACATGGCAGGAGCGGAGAAGCTTTTGGGGCGGGGCGACATGCTCTATATGCCCACCGATGCCTCGCAGCCGCGGCGCATCCAGGGGTGTTACGTCTCTGACGCAGAGATAGAGAGGCTAGTGAAATGGTGGGCCGATGAGCGGTTCAGCCACCTGCGGCCGCCGCCCATGGATCACCTTCTGGAGGAGACCGCGGTGGAGGATGTCCCCGAGGAGGACCCACTATTGGAGGCCGCCCGCGACCTGGCCATGCTCCACCGCCGCATCTCGCCCCGCCTGCTGCAACGACGGCTGAACATCGGCCGTGAGCGGGCGGTGCGGCTCATACAGGCCCTGGAACGGGCAGGCATCGTGGCCCATGCCGACGACCCCATGGCCTCTCGTCGCGTCCTTGTCCATCACGACGAGGTGGTATGAGGGGAATAGCCCAGCTGTCCTCCGGCATCTTGACACCACTGGCGGGCCATGCTATATAGGAGGTGAAAGGAGGTGAGGCCGTGACCAGGCTGCACAAGCTGGTTGCGGTGCTCCAAGTGGAGATAGGAAGGCCCCGTGGAGGGACCACGGGGCAGCCCGGCGGCGCCTGACTGCCGCTCGAACGGTGAAGCCGGCGAAGGGATGAGCTGCCGGGATGTCCAGGCGGGCAAGCCGCCGAAACTGGGCGGCGGTTGGGAAGCGAGGAGAACAAGGGGGCCCCGGTCAAAAGACCGGGGCCTTTGAGTTTCCATAATGGGCCCATCCCCCCTGGACGGGGCAGGGAGACGCAGATAAAATGGGCCTGCAGTATTAAGCGAGCCGGGGTCGGGGCTCATGTCGGATAAGCTTTGGCGGGAAGTCCAGGAGATCCTGGAACGGGCGGAGAGGGAGAAGCCCCCCCTCAGACGGCGCTTGCGATGGCATAAGCCACATCTGTCGTTGCCCAGAGTTTCCCTTCCCAGGCCCACCTTTGGGCAGATGCTCCTTTTGGCCCTGGGCATCATCGTGCTGGGCTATGTCTTGGGCTCCCTGGGGGACGTGGCAGGCCGGGTGCTGGTGTTAGGGGGCCTCGGGGCTTTTGCCCTCATCTTCTTCCTCTCCCTGCGGCGGGTAGGCCAGCCCCCTGAGAAGAGGTGGCGGGGCCAGCCTCTGGACCTGGGGCGTCCCAGCGTGGGGCGGCGGTTCCTGGGCTGGCTGGGAAGGTGGCGGGGCCGCCGCTGAGGCCCGGGTGCCGCTGGGCCTCGTGTGCTGTGGGGGCTCACAGCCCCTTGCCCGTGCAGGACCTACCTGGTAACATCGGGCTGATATGCGCCGGTGGGCAGGTTGGTGGGGTGGGGCCCTCGTGGTAGCCCTCCTATTGGCAGCTTGCCGGGGCGGGGGGGACAAGGAGCCATCGCCCCAGGCAGGCCGCATCTCCCTCACGGACCCCCGCGCCGTGCCCACGGCCGAACCATGGTCCCAGCCTCCCCCTGTCCGCTACTTGGAGGGTGGCCCGTTGGAGGGCAGCCCAACACCCACGCCCATTGCCGAGGAGGGAGGGACGGCTTCTCAGGAGTGCGGCGACGTCTACGTGGTCCGGCCTGGCGATACCCTTGGCAGCATCGCCGCCCGTTGCCAGGTGGACCTTAAGAAGCTTATCGACGCCAACCCGGACATCCAGGACCCCAGCCGTATCTTCCCCGGCCAGCGGATCCGTATCCCGCGTTAGTGCCGGCGTTCACAATCCCTCTCATAGGTCGTTGCGTCCACGGGATTCTCTATGTTAGCATGGCCCCGAAGGGGGGAGACCTCCATGGCAGTGGAAGAGCGCAGGCTAGCTCAGAAGCTGGAGGAACTGCAGAGGTTAAAGGAGCTCTCCCGTCAGGGCGGGGGGCCGGAGCGTATAGAGGCTCAGCATCGTCGTGGCAAGCTCACTGCCAGGGAGAGGCTGGACATCTTATTGGACCCGGGGAGCTTCGAGGAGCTGGACGCCCTGGTGGTGCACCGGTCCACGGAGTTTGGGCTGGACAGCCAGCGGTTCTATGGCGACGCCGTGGTGACGGGCTACGGCACCATTGACGGCCGCCTGGTATACGTCTTTTCGCAGGACTTTACCGTGCTGGGGGGGTCCCTATCGGAGGCGGTGGGGGAGAAGATATGCAAGGTGATGGACCTGGCCCTTAAGAACGGGGCGCCCATCATCGGCATTAACGATTCAGGCGGCGCCCGCATCCAAGAGGGAGTGGTGTCGCTGAAGGGGTACGGGGAGATATTCCTGCGCAACACCCTGGCATCGGGGGTCATACCGCAGATATCGGTTATCATGGGGCCGTGCGCTGGAGGGGCCGTCTACTCCCCAGCCATCACCGACTTCATCTTCATGACCAGCTCCGCCTACATGTACATCACAGGCCCAGATGTGGTGAGGGCGGTGACCCAGCAGGAGGTGACCCACGAGGGGCTGGGCGGGGCCCAGATCCACGCCACCAAAAGCGGGGTGGCCCACTTCGTCCTGGACAGCGAGGAGGAGTGTCTGCGGGAGGTGCGCCGCCTCCTCTCATTCCTACCCTCCAACAACATGGAGGACCCCCCAAGCCTGGAGCCCACTGACGACCCCATGCGCCGTTGCGACGACCTGCTGGACATCGTGCCTGAGGACCCGGCCAAGCCCTACGACATGCATGAGGTGATATATCGCATCGTGGACGATGGGGATTTCCTGGAGGTGCACCCCTATTGGGCCCAGAGCATCGTGGTGGGCTTCGCCAGGATGAACGGGCGGCCAGTGGGGATAGTGGCTAATAACCCAGCGGTGCTGGCGGGGGTGCTGGATATCGCCTCCTCTCGCAAGGCGGCCCGCTTCGTCCGCTTCTGCGACGCCTTTCATATACCCATCGTCACCCTGGTGGACGTGCCTGGCTACTTGCCGGGGGTGGAGCAGGAGCAGGGGGGCATCATCACCCACGGCGCCAAGCTATTGTACGCCTATTCGGAGGCCACGGTGCCCAAGGTCACCTGCATCCTGCGCAAGGCCTATGGCGGCGCCTATCTGGTGATGGGGTCCAAGCACCTGCGGGCCGATATCAACTACGCCTGGCCCACGGCGGAGATCGCCGTCATGGGGCCGGAGGGGGCGGTCAACATCGTCTTCCGCCGGGAGCTGGAGCAGGCGCCCGACCCCGAGGCCCGGCGGCGCGAGCTGGTGGAGGAGTACCGGCGCCGCTTCGCCAACCCTTATGTGGCCGCTGCCCGTGGCTTCATCGACGACGTCATCGACCCCCGCGACACCAGGGCCAAGATCATCAAGGCCCTAGAGATGCTCAAGAACAAGACGGATACCAACCCGCCCAAGAAGCATGGCAATATACCCCTATAGAGCCAGAGAGGTGGTGCCGATATGGGTGTCCGCATCACCGATACGACCCTTCGTGATGCCCACCAAAGCCTCCTGGCCACCCGCATGCGCACTGAGGACATGCTTCCCATCGCCCCCCTTATGGACGAGGTGGGCTTCCACAGCGTGGAGGTGTGGGGTGGGGCTACCTTCGACACCTGCTTGCGCTTCTTGCGGGAGGACCCCTGGGAGCGGCTGCGCCAGCTGAAGAAGGCCTTCCGGCGCACCCCCCTGCAAATGCTCCTGAGGGGGCAGAACGTGGTGGGTTACCGCCATTACGCTGACGACGTGGTGGAGAAGTTCGTGGAGCTGGCAGCCAAGAACGGCATCGACATCTTCCGCATCTTCGACGCCGTCAACGACCTGCGCAACCTGGAGACGGCCGTGCGGGCGGCCAAAAGGGTGGGGGCGCACGTACAGGGCGCCATCTGCTACACCATCAGCCCTGTCCACACCCTGGACCTCTACGCCCGCCTGGCGCGACAGCTGGAGGAGATGGGGTGTGACTCCATCTGCATCAAGGACATGGCTGGCCTCCTCCACCCCTATGACGGTTATGAGCTGGTGCGTCGCCTTAAGGAGACGGTGCATGTGCCCATTCAGCTACATGCCCACTGCACTGCTGGCCTGGCCCCCATGACAGTGTTGAAGGCCATCGAGGCTGGGGTGGACGTGGTGGACTGCGCCGTCTCCAGCATGGCCCTCGGCACGTCCCAGCCCCCTTGCGAGCCTCTGGTGGCCACTCTGCGGGGCACCCATTACGACCCTGGCCTGGACCTGGAGCTCCTGAGCCGCATATCTGACTACTTCGCTCAGGTGCGGGAGAAGTACGCCGCCTTTGAGGGGGGCGTAATGGTGGACGTAGGGGTGCTGGTGCACCAGGTGCCTGGTGGCATGGTCTCCAATCTCGTATCCCAGCTGCGGGAGCTGGGGGCTGCTGACCGCCTCAAAGAGGTCCTGGCAGAGATCCCCCGCGTGCGGGCCGATCTAGGCTACCCACCCCTGGTGACGCCCACCAGCCAGATAGTGGGCATCCAGGCCGTCCTGAACGTCCTGGCCGGCCAGCGCTACAAGCAGGTGACCAAGGAGACCCGTGCCTACGTCCAAGGCTACTACGGGGCACCGCCGGGCCCTGTCCATCCTGAGGTGAAGGCCCAAGTGTTGGGCGATGCCCAGGAGATCGTCGGCCGGCCCGCCGACCATATCCCCCCTGAGCTGGAAAAGGCGCGCCAGGAGATAGGCCATCTGGCCCAGAGCGAGGAGGACGTGGTGAGCTACGTCCTCTTCCCTCAGGTGGCGCGGGAGTTCTTCGAGTGGCGGGCGCGGGGCTCCCCCTTGGAGGAGGAGGTGGTGGCGGCCATCGCTGCCGCCCTGGTGCAGCACGGGCCGCCACCGGCGCCTGCGGCGCCCACGCACCCTCCATCGTGGTGGAAGATGGCCGGCCGACAGCGTCTCCTCCATAGGATGGGCACGCCATGAAGCTGGTGGTGGACGGGCAGGAGTTCGATGTGGACCCCCAAGGGGAGGTGGTGCGGGTAGGGGGGCGGGAATATTCGGTGCGCGTGCAGCGCATGCGGGACATCGTCACCGTCTATGTCAACGAGAGGCCCTACCGCATCCAGATCCTGGAGGAGAACCCGTGGTCGGGGGACGCCTTCAAGGTGCTGGTGGATGCCCGCTATCATCAGGTGGCCATAGTGGGGAGGGCTGTCCAGCGCCCTCGCCCTGTGCACCCCCCACAACGCCGTCCCATGGCCCCTGAGGGCCCTGGGGCAGTGACGGCCCCCGTGGCGGGCAGGGTGGTGAGCGTGCACGTTCAGCCGGACCAGGAGGTGGAGGAGGGGGATCTCCTACTCATCATCGAGGCCATGAAGATGGAGAACGAGATACGCGCCCCCTTTAAAGGCCGGGTAAAGGAGGTGAAGGTGCAAGCCGGGGCGCGGGTGGCCGAGGGGGAGGTGCTGGTGGTCCTGGAGCCCATCTAGAGCTCAGGGAGGGCCACCAAGGAGGTGGTGCTCTGGATCCCCTCGATCTTGCGGATGCGCTCCCCCAGGATAGGCGGGATATCGGTGAGGTTCTCCACCTCCAGCTCGGCCACGATATCGTAAGGGCCCATCACCTGGTGGGCCTCCACCACCTGGGGGATGCGCTTGATCTCCTCTGCCACCTGGCGTGTATGGGCGGGGTCCACCACAATGAGGACGTAGGCCTTGATCATGGCATCGCCTCCTGTCGCCGTCCTCAATTATAAGTAGCGCGTGGAGGCGAGGGAACTTGGGGTGCTCGTTAAAAGCATCTTCTTTTCACCCTGCAGCCACTGCCCATCAGGTCATCTTTGTGCTACCATAGAAAGGGCTTAGGTCTGCTCGAATATGGGGGAGAGGGGTCATGCCCAGAGATGACTTTGTGATCCGCATCGGTGGCGATACAGCTCTGGGCGGCATCATTAGCACCGGCGAGAACTTCACTCTGGCGGCGGCGCGCTTCGGCTTCCACACCTTCACCTTTCGCACCTATCCGGCGGAGATCAAGGGCGGCCATGCCTGGTTCCAGGTGCGCATAAGCCATCGCCCTGTCATCTCCCTGGGGGACGGGTGCGACATCCTGGTGGCCTTCGACCAGGAGGCATACGAGCTTCACCGGGAGGACCTCAACCCATACGGCGTCCTCATCTACGACTCCGACCTGGTACATCCCCAGGAGGACAAGGGAATCACCTTGTATGGGGTGCCGTTCCAAAGGCTGGCCCGCCAGGAGCTGGAGTTCGTGCGGGGCACCAACACCCTGGTGCAGGGGCTGTTGGCGGGCCTCTTCGGCCTGCCCCTGGTGGCTCTGGAGGAGATCGCTCGCCAGCGGTACCGCCGCCGCCCTGAGATCTTGCAAAAGAACATAGAGGCCTTGCGCTTCGGCTACGAGTACGTCAAGCGGCTGGAGAAGAGGGATGGCTTCTGGCTGGGGGCGGCGGACCGGGTGGCCCGCCTGGTCATGAGCGGCAACGAGGCCATCGTAGCTGGGGCGCTTCATGCTGGGTGTCGGTACTTCGCCGGTTATCCCATCACCCCTGCCTCGGACATCCTCGAGGCCATGGCTGCCGAGCTCCCTCGCCTGGGAGGTGTCTGTGTGCAGACGGAGGACGAGATGGCGGCCTTGGCATCGGCCATTGGCGCCTCTTATGCTGGCGTCAAGGCTATGACAGCCACCTCAGGCCCCGGTCTGAGCCTCATGACGGAGCTCCTAGGCCTGGCCTCCATGGCTGAGATCCCGGTGGTTATCGTGGATGCCCAGAGGGCAGGCCCCAGCACAGGCATGCCCACCAAGCTGGAGCAGGCCGACCTCTTCCATGCTCTCTACGGTGGACACGGCGATTTCCCGCGTATCGTGGTCGCCCCGGGCTCGGTGGCCGATTGCCTGCGCATGACGGTGGAAGCCTTCAACCTGGCGGAAAAGTACCAGTGCCCCGTCATCCTCCTCTCCGACCAGTCCCTCTCCCACCGCACCGAGACGTTGGAGATGCCGGACGTGGCGGCCCTGCCGGTGGTGGATCGCCTCCGCCCGGAGGGCCTTGCCCCTGAGCAGTACAAGCGGTATGAGGATACCGAGAGCGGCGTTTCGCCCATGGCTGTGCCAGGGCTGGACCGCCACACTTATGTGGCTCCTGGCCTGGAGCATGATGAGCATGGACACCCCGTCCTTATCCCCTCGGTGCATGTGCAGATGACCCACAAGCGGTTCCGCAAGCTGGAGAGCTGCCGACGGGAGGTCGACGGGCCCGAGTTCGCCACCCGATATGGGGACGACAAAGCTACCCTGGGCCTTATCAGCTGGGGAGCTGTGGAGGGTTCGGTGCGGGAAGCGGTGGAGAGGGCCCTGGCCAAGGGATATCGGGTGGCCGCCCTCCACCTGCGGGTCCTGAACCCCCTACCCCTTGAGACCATCCGGGACTTCTTGCGCCGGGTGCGCAAGGTGATGGTGTTGGAGGTCAATTACCAGGGCCAGCTGGCACATCACCTGGCAGCGGAGGTGGGCATAAGGCCTATCCGTGTAAACAAGATCGGTGGTTTGCCCTTCACCCCTGGTGAGGTGTTGGCCAAGATCGAGGAGGTCGTGAATCATGGCTGATAGCGCCACCACAGCCCAGAGGCCTCTGGAGGCCCTTACCGCCAAGGACTATCGCAGCGATGTGAAACCTGTATGGTGTCCTGGCTGTGGGGACTTCGGGGTCCTGAGTGCCACCTTTAAGGCTCTGGCTGCCCTGCAGATACCCAAGCACCAGGTGGTGGTGGTATCGGGCATAGGCTGCTCCAGCCGTTCCCCCTATTTTATGAGCACTTTTGGCCTGCATGGGGTACATGGGCGAGCATTGCCCATCGCCACCGGCGTCAAGCTGGCCCGTCCCGACCTGACGGTGCTAGTGATGGGGGGCGATGGCGACCTCATGGCCATCGGCATGGGGCACTTGCCCCACGCTGCTGCCCGCAACATCGACATCACCTGCATCATGATGGACAACCAGACCTATGGCCTCACCAAGGGCCAGGCTTCGCCCACGTCCTTCTTGGGCCACAAGGCCAAGTCCACGCCTTATGGTGTGTTTGCGCGGCCCATAAACCCGGTGCTCATGGCCCTGGCGTCTGGGGCCACCTTTGTGGCGCGTGGCTATTCGGCGCGGCCCAACCAGCTAGCCCAGCTCATTGTGGAGGGTATTAAGCACCGGGGGTTCTCCTTCATCCACGTGCACAGCCCGTGCGTGGAATTCTACAACACCTATGATTACTATGATGAGCGGGTGACGGACCTGCCCCCCGATTGGGACCGCCACAACCTCAAGGCGGCCATGGAGCTGGCCCTCACCGAGACCCAAGTTCACCTAGGCATCTTCTACCAGGAGGAGACGCCGGCCTATGATGAGCGCCTGCGCCAGGCGGCCCCGGAGCGCAAGGAGTTCGACCTACGGCGGTTCCTGGAGGAAAAGCATATGTAGCGATGCGTGGGCCAGCTCAGGGCCTATGGGGACTGCCATCGGGCAGACTATAATGGGCATAGGCGGCTGTCTGGAAGGTGGAAAGGGCGGGCCTGCTAAGGGCCCGCCTTATTATGAGATGGAGGGTTCAGATGATGGTGACTCTACAACGTCATGACCTACGGCCACCTTACCGCATCACCCTCATCCCGGGCGATGGCACGGGGCCTGAGATCACCGAGGCCACCGTGCGAGTGGTGGAGGCCACGGGCGTCCCCATCGAGTGGGAGGTGCACGAGGCGGGCATCAACGCCCTGGAGAAGTATGGCAGCGTTTTGCCCGAGACCGTCCTGGAGTCGGTCCGGCGCAACAAGGTGGCCCTTAAGGGGCCCATCACCACCCCGCGGGGCGGGGGGTTCCGCAGCGTCAATGTAGCCTTACGCAAGATGCTAGACCTCTACGCCTGCGTGCGCCCGGCCAAGTGGTATAAAGGGGTGCGCAGCCGCTACGAGGGCATCGACCTGGTCATCGTGCGGGAGAACCATGAGGACCTCTACGCCGGCCTGGAGTTCCCCATGGGTCATCCGGCCATCAGGGTCATCTCCGATCTGTGCGTGCAGGATGGTATGGAGCCCATACCGGAGGACGCTGGCCTTAGCCTCAAGGTCATCTCTGAGAGGCGCTCAGAGCGGATAGTGCGGTTTGCCTTCGAATATGCCCGCACCTATGGCCGGCGGAAGGTGACGGCGGTGGCCAAGGACAACATCATGAAGTATACCGATGGCCTCTTCTATGCCGTGGCCCGGCGGGTGGCCGAGGAGTACCCAGACATCCAATACGAGGAGATGCTAGTGGACAACATGACTATGCAGCTGGTGCAGCGCCCAGAAGCCTATGACGTGCTGGTACTCCCCAATCTTTATGGGGACATCCTATCCGACCTCTGCGCTGGCCTGGTGGGCGGCTTGGGGGTGGCGCCAGGGGCCAACATGGGGGATGACCTGGCGGTATTTGAGCCCGTCCATGGTAGCGCCCCCAAGTACGCTGGCCAGAACAAGGTGAACCCCATGGCCATGATGTTCTCGGCGGTGATGATGCTCCGCTATATAGGGGAGGAGGGGGCTGCCGACCGTCTGGAACACGCGATAGCTGCTGTCATCGCCGAGGGCAAGTACGTTACCTATGATATGAAGCCCCACCGTGACGACCCCACAGCTGTAGGGACGTCGCAGGTGGCGGATGCCGTCATCGACAAGCTGCGCCGTATGGGCTGAGGAGGAGGGCCATGCGCCGCAAGGTTACCGTGGTGGGCGCTGGGATGACGGGTGGCACCATGGCCCAGCGCCTGGCCGAGACGGGCTATATCGACGTGGTGATGATCGACATCATCGAAGGCCTTCCCCAGGGCAAGGCCCTGGACCTGGCCCAGTCGGCGCCCGTGGTGGGGTTCGATGCCCGTATCATCGGCACCAACGATTGGCGAGATACCGCTGGCTCCGAGGTGGTCATCGTCACCTCGGGGGTACCCCGCAAGCCTGGCATGACGCGGGAGGAGTTGCTGAACACCAACGCTGGCATCGTGCGGGAGGTGTGTCAGCGGGCCCTAGAACACTCGCCCGATGCCATCTTCATCATCTTCGCCAACCCCATGGACGCCATGTGCCATGTGGCCAAGGATGTCACGGGCCTGCCCCGTTCCCGCATCGTGGGGCAGGGTGGTATGCTGGACAGCGCCCGCTACCGCACCTTTATCGCCTGGGAGGTGGGGTGCTCGGTGGAGGACGTGCACGCCTATGTGCTAGGGGGTCACACGGAGGCCACCATGGTCCCCATCGTCAGCACGGCCATGGTGGGAGGCATCCCCTTGACTCACCTCCTGCCTCGCGAGCGCATTGAGGCCATTGTGCAGCGCACTCGTCAGGGTGGGGCAGAGGTGGTGGCCTTGCTGAAGACGGGCTCTGCCTTCTATGCGCCAGCGGCGGCCACGGTGGCTATGGTGGAGTCCATCCTGCTGGATAGGAAGCGCATCCTGCCCTGCTGCGCATATCTAGAGGGGGAGTACGGTATCCATGGGGCCTTCACAGGGGTGCCCGTGAAGCTGGGGGCGGGCGGAGTGGAGGCCATCTATGAGGCCCCCCTGGCTCCTGAGGAGTTGGAGGGGCTGCGTAGGGCGGCCCAGGCTGTGCAGGAGCTGGTCTCCCTGGTGAGATAAGTTGGTGCGAGAGGTCCACGTAGACCTGTTGCGGGAGGCTGTCAAGAGGCTTTGCCAGCAGGCAGCTTGTGTCCTCCCGCAGGATGTCATGGACGCCCTGCGCCGCGCTCAGGAGCGGGAAGAATCGCCCCTGGGGCGGCGGGTGCTGGAACAGATCGTCCGCAACGCCGAGCTGGCCCAGGAGGAGATGCTCCCTATCTGCCAGGATACGGGGGTGGCCGTTATCTTCCTCGAGGTGGGGCAGGATGTGCACCTGGTGGGGGGAGACCTGGTGGATGCCCTGAGGCGTGGGGTGAGCGAAGGCTATCGGGAGGGGTACCTACGGGCCTCCATGGTGGAGCGCCCCTTCTCCGCCCGCATCAACACCAGGGACAATACGCCCCCTATCGTGCACATGGATATAGTGCCGGGCGACCGAGTGCGACTGCGCCTTATGCCCAAAGGGGCGGGGTGCGAGAACGTCAGCCGGCTGGCCATGCTCCTCCCGGGGGCTGGCCGGGAGGGCGTCATACGCTTTGTGACGGAGACGGTGGAGGATGCTGGAGGCAAGCCGTGCCCGCCGGTCATCGTGGGCGTGGGGATCGGGGGCACGGCTGAATACGCCATGCTGCTAGCCAAAAAGGCCCTCCTGCGTCCGGTGGGGCAGCCCCATCCTGACGCCGAGGTGGCGGCTCTGGAGGCGGAGCTGCTGCGGCGGGTCAACGCCCTGGGAATCGGCCCTCAGGGGGTAGGGGGGAAGGTCACCGCGCTGGCTGTTCATGTGGAGGTGTTCCCCTCCCACATCGCCTCCCTGCCGGTGGCCGTCAACATCCAGTGTCATGCCGCGCGGGTGGCGGAGGCCGTCGTATGAGGGTGTGGGGCTATGGCCGTGGGCCTGGGAGGTAGGGATGCGGGAGCTCTACATCAACTTGCCGTTGACGGACGAGGCGGTGGCGCAGCTGCGGGCCGGGGACTGGGTATACCTGACGGGCCCCGTTATTGGCGCCAGGGATGCTGCCCACCGGCGCATGGTGGAGGCCCTGGCCCAGGGGCAGCCCCTGCCGGTGGATGTGCGGGGGCAGGTCATCTACTACGTAGGGCCCACGCCCACCCCGCCGGGGAGGGTCATCGGCTCCGCCGGCCCCACCACGGCTGCCCGCATGGACCCGTACACAGTCCCCCTCTTGGAGGCCGGCCTTAAGGGCGCCATCGGCAAGGGGGGACGGAGCCCCCAGGTGCGGGAGGCCCTAAGGCGGTGCCGGGCTGTATACTTCCTGGCCGTGGGAGGGGCGGGCGCCCTCCTCTCGAAGCACATAAAGGGGATGCAGGTAATAGCCTACGAGGACTTGGGCCCCGAGGCCATCTTTCTGTTGGAGCTGGACGCCTTTCCGGTGCTGGTGTGCTACGACATCTATGGGGGCGACCTGCTGACAGAAGGCCGGCGCCGCTGGCAGGAGGTGCTGGCCTAGCTGGCAGCCCTCCGCTCCTCTCGCGGCTTAGGGGCGGGCGTGGGCTGTCTCCTTCCGAACAGACGACTCCAGAGCCAACGGAGGGGGTCGTAATAGAGGTCAGCCACCCGCTCCTTGAGGGGTATGATGGCGTTGTCGGTGATGCGGATCTCGGCCGGACACACCTCTGTGCAGCACTTGGTTATGTTGCAATAGCCTATGCCCGCCTCCTCTCTAATGAAGGGACGCCGGTCGTCGGTGTCCAGGGGGTGCATCTCCAGCTCGGCCAGGCGAACAAACCAACGGGGCCCGAAGAAGAAGGCCTTGTTCTCGGGATGGTCGCGGATGACGTGGCATACATTTTGGCAAAGGAAGCACTCGATACACTGGCGGAACTCGCGCACCCGTTCGATGTCTTCCATGGTCATGCGGTAGGTGCCGTCAGGCCCTGGGGGCCCAAGGCGCAGGGGCGGGATGCGACGGGCCAGCTCATAATTGAAAGAGACGTCGGTGACCAAGTCTTTAATGAGGGGGAAGGTCTTGAGAGGGGCCACCGTGATGGGCTGGTCCTCCGGGAAGAGGGAGACGCGGGTCATGCACATGAGGCGGGGGATGCCGTTGATCTCGGCAGAGCAGGAGCCACACTTGCCAGCCTTACAGTTCCAGCGGACGGCCAGGTCGGGCGCATAGCGAGCCTGGACATTCAGGACCACGTCCAGGACCACGTTGCCCTCTTCCACCTCCAGCTGGTACTCCTTGAACTCCCCGCCTTGGGGGGTGCCGCGGAAGATGCGGATGGTGCGCAGGGCCATGGTCTTTAAGCCTCCTCGATGATGCGGCGCAGCTCTTCGGGCATGGGCGGACGGGGCTCTTTGCGCAGGCGGAGCTGCCCTTCGGCGTCCCCCGCCACCACCAGATTGAAGGAGGCCTGCTCGGGGTCCTCCTTGGGGTAGTCGTCGCGGGTGTGGGCGCCGCGGCTCTCCTTGCGCTCTATGGCGGAGAGAGTGATGGCCTCAGCCACTACGAGCAGCGATCCAAGGCTTATGGCCATGTGCCAGCCGGGGTTGTAGAGGAGGTCGCCTGGAGCGGAGACCCTCTTGGCCCTCTCCCTCAGCTCGCCTATCTTGTGGAGGGCCTGCCTCAGCTCCTCTTCGGTGCGCACGATGCCCACCAGGTCCTGCATGGTCTCTTGCAGCTCCTGTTGGATGGCGAAGGGGTTTTCCCCCTCAGTGCGGTAGAGGGGCTCCAGGAGCTCGTTGGCTATCGCCTCCACCTCATCGCCGCTGAAGGAGGGGGTCTGAGGGAGGGAGTTGGCGTAGCGGGCGGCATAGAGGCCCGCCCGCCTGCCGAACACCAGGAGGTCAGATAGGGAATTGCCTCCAAGGCGGTTGGCGCCGTGGAGACCACAGGCCACTTCGCCGGCGGCATAGAGGCCAGGGACGCAGGTGGCGGCCGTCTCGGGATCCACGCGCACGCCACCCATCATGTAGTGCATGGTGGGGCCCACTTCCATAGGCTCCTTGGTGATGTCCACGTCGGCCAGCTTATGGAACTGCTCGTACATGCTGGGCAGAAGAAGCCTTATCTCTTGAGGGGTGCGGCGGCTGGCGATGTCCAAGTAGACCCCTCCATGGGGGGAGCCACGGCCGGCCTTGATCTCGGCGTTGATAGCCCTGGCCACCACGTCACGGGGTAGGAGCTCTGGCGGCCGGCGGTTGTTGCGCTTGTCGTAGCGCCAACGATCCGCCTCCTCCACGGTCTCCGCTGTCTCGGCGCGGTAGTAGTCGGGTATGTATTTGAACATGAAGCGCTCGCCTTTGTTGTTGAGGAGTATCCCCCCTTCGCCCCGGACTCCTTCGGTGACCAGGATGCCGCGCACGCTGGGGGGCCACACCATGCCCGTGGGATGGAACTGGACGAACTCCATGTCCATGAGCTCGGCGCCGGCCCACAGGGCCAGGGCCTGGCCATCGCCCGTATACTCCCATGAGTTGGAGGTGACCTTGTAGCACTTGCCCACTCCTCCGGTGGCCAGCACCACGGCTTTGGCACGGAAGACCAGCAGCTCGCCGCTGTCACGACGATAGGCCAGGGCCCCCGCCACGCGCTGTCCGTCCCGCAGGATGCGCACCACGGCCGTCTCCATGAACACGTCTATGCCCAGGCTGATGGCCTTCTGCTGGAGGGTGCGGATCATCTCCAGTCCTGTGCGGTCGCCCACGTGGGCCAGGCGGGCGTAGCGGTGGCCGCCGAAGGGGCGTTGCAGGATACGGCCATCGGGGGTGCGGTCAAAGACCGCCCCCCACTCCTCCAGCTCCAGGACGCGGTCGGGGGCCTCCTGGGCGTGGATCATGGCCATGCGCCAGTCGTTCATCAGCTTGCCGCCGCGCATGGTGTCCCGGAAATGGACCTTCCAGTTGTCCTCAGGGTCCACGGTGCCTAAGGCGGCGGCGATGCCTCCCTCGGCCATGACGGTGTGGGCCTTGCCCAGCAGGGTCTTGCACACCAGGGCCGTGCGGGCCCCCTCGTGGGCGGAAGCGATGGCGGCGCGTAGCCCAGCACCCCCTGCCCCTACCACTAGCACGTCATACTCGTATACGCGGTAACCGGGCACGCCTTCACCCCCTCACAGACTCCTCCAAGTGTTGGGATCGGTAATGGTGCCGTTGGCCACCAGCCGGATGTAGATGTCGGCAGCGGCCACGCTCATAAGGCTGAGCCATGCCCAGAGGGGGTGTCGCAGGTTGAGGCGGGAGACCACGTCCCACCCCCTCTTGCGCAGGCGGTGCCAACGGGAACATGAGAAGCAGTCGATGCCTCCGCCCACCAGGTGTCGCAGGGCATGACAGGAGAAGAGATAAAGGGAGAGAAGAGCGGAGTCCACCGTCAGGATAATAGACCCCAGACCCACGCCCCAGCCCTCATCGGGGTGGTGAAAGCTGCGGATGGCGTTGGCCCACTGGAACCAGACCAGCACCAGAGCCACGTACATGAAGTAGCGGTGGAGGTTCTGCACAATGAGGGGGAAGCGGGACTCGCCCCGATAGCGGGGCAGGGCATCGCCCACAGCGCAGGCAGGCGGGCTAAAGGCCAGCGCCCGGTAGTATGCCTTGCGGAAGTAATAGCAAGTGAGGCGGAAACCCGCAGGCCCCCACAGGATGACGAAGGCTGGGGAGAGGAACCAGGGGCCGAAGGGCCCGTCCAGCTTGTCCTCCAGGAGCATGAAAGGCCCTGGCTCGAACACGGGCGAGTAATAGGGGCCGATGTGGAAGGCCCACTGGTCTAGGAAGGCAGAGACGGCCAGGTAGCCAAAGAGCCCTACCAAACCGGCCATAAATATCAAAGTCTCCAGCCACCATGGGTCTATGCGCAGAGTGGCGGCGAATCCTAAGCGGTGGGGGAAAGACACAGCCTGACGTTGTGCCATCGTTCACCTCGCACAGCGGAGTCTGTACGGCGCTCAAAAGCATTCTAGCAGGGGGGTATATTTCATTCAAGGCGAGTTGAGGGTGGCAGCCGCCCATAAGAGGCCGATGATGGTCTTGCCGTCCTCCAGTTGGCCGGAGGTGGCCATGGCGATGGCCTCCCGCAGGGAGAGCCAAACGGGATGGGTGGCCTCGTCCAGGTCGGGCTTGCTCTGGCCTGGCGTTATATCGCGGGCCAGGAATATGTGGATGTATTCCGTGCAATATCCCGGGGAGACGTAGAACCCGCCCAGGCGGCGCAAGAGGCGGGCCTGGAAGCCTGTTTCCTCCTCGAGCTCGCGCCGGGCCGCCTCCTCTGGCGTTTCCCCAGGGTCGAGGCCGCCAGCGGGGATCTCCAGGGTGTAACGGCCCAAGGCCAGCCGGAACTGGCGCACCATGAGCACCCTTCCCTCCTCGTCGATGGGCACCACGGCTGCCACCTGGCCATGCTCCACGATCTCACGGTGAGCGGTGTGGCCCTTGGGCAGGCCGACTATGTCCAGGCGTAGGTTGATGATGCGCCCTCGGTATAGGTAGGAGCTCTCCAGCACTTGCTCTGGCTGGTCATTGTAGGCCATGTTCAGCCTCCCATAGAGTTGTGGGCCCCTCGCCTTGCTGAGGCACAGGGTCTCCCAGCGTCCAGCCCAGGCGGCGAGCAAGGACGAGGTAATCCCGCCAAGGGGGACTCAGGCGGAGGAAGGGGACGGCATAAGGGCTTATGCGCACCTCCAGCCATTCCCCTGGTGTCAGGGGCTCCTCCTGCTGGCCATCGATGCTATAGTAGGCCCCTTGCTCGCCGCGGACGGTGAGGCGGGCGTAGGTGTTGGGGGGGAGGATCAGGGAGCGGGAGAGGGCCATGTGAGGGGCCACAGGGGTGAGTACCAAGTCGCGGGACTGGGCTGGTAAGACGGGCCCGCCAGCGGAGAGGGAATAGGCGGTGCTGCCTGTGGCCGTGGCCACGATGACGGCGTCAGCGCGGAACAGGGCTACCACCTGGCCATCCAGGGCCACCTCCACGTATATGGGGCGCCCCATGGTGGCCCTCCCCACCACCACGTCGTTTAGGCCATAGGCGGTGGGGCGGGTAGGGGTCTGCGCCTGGAGGAGCCACCGGTCCTCCAGCCGCCCCTCACCTTTCAGGGCCTGCTCCAAGCGACGTGGCGCCTCCTCTGCCTCCACCTCCGCTAGGAAGGCAAGGCGCCCCATGCCCACCCCCACCATAGGTATGCGGTGGGGGACCATGGCCCGGGCGGCCCACAACATGGTGCCATCCCCCCCTATGCACACCAACAGGTCGGTGCCGGGGATGAGGCGGGAGGCGGCGTCATCCCACGCGGTGGCCAGCCACACCTCCTCCACCTTCCCCTGCAGGAACTCCTGCAGTCGACGGCCCAGCTCCTGGGCTGCCTGCCAGCGGGGATGCACACAGATGCCTACTCGGCGCACCGCTACCTCCGCAGGAGGAAAAAGAACTCCAGGTTGCCCTCAGCCCCGGGGATGGGTGAACGGACAGGGCCCCACACCCGGTATCCCTGGCCTGTGGCCCAGGCGGCGAACCTCCCCACGATGGTGGCGTGGAGCTGGGGGTCCCTTATGACGCCTCCTTTGGGCACCTCGCGTCGCTGGGCCTCGAACTGGGGCTTGAGGAGGGCCACCACCGGAGCGCCAGGGCGCACCAACTCCATCACCGCTGGCAAGACCTTGGTGAGGGATATGAAGGATACGTCCACGGTGGCCAGGTCGATGGGCTCAGGGAGGGCGGTCAGGTAGCGGGCGTTGACCCCTTCCATGACCACCACGCGGGGGTCTTGGCGCAGCCGGTAGTGGAGCTGGCCCCGGCCCACATCGATGGCGTAGACCTTCCTGGCGCCGTGTTGGAGGAGGCAGTCGGTGAAGCCGCCGGTGCCGGCGCCGATGTCGGCGCATACCAGGCCATGGACATCCAGGGAGAAGGCCTTGAGGGCGTGCTCCAGCTTCTCGCCTCCGCGGCTCACGTAGCGGCTGGGGGGCAAAAGGGATATAGGGACATCGGTGTCCACCAGGGTGCCAGGCTTGAGGACAGGGGTCTCCCCCACCAGCACCTGGCCAGCCATGATGTGGGCGCGGGCCTTTTCCCGGCTTTCCGCCAGCCCACGCTCCACCAGGAGCACGTCCAATGGCTTACGGGCCATAGGCGCTTAAAGAATAGGCCTCAGATGGCGAAGGTTCAAGTTCAGGCCGTCTCGCTGCGCTGGGCTGTCCACAGGTCCAAGACCTGGCCGTTGCGTCCGATGAGGATGGGGTGGCGGCGGCCCCGGATAACATCGGCGTCCACGATGCACTTGGCCACGTCCCTGCGGGACGGCACCTCGTACATGACGTCCAGCATGCAGTTCTCCAGCACGGTGCGCAGGCCGCGAGCGCCCGTCTTAAGGCGCAGGGCCTCCTCAGCGGCCGCCTCTAGGGCATCGGGGGTGAACACCAGCTCCACCCCGTCCAGGGCCATGATCTGTTGGTACTGCTTGATGAGGGCGTTCTTGGGCTCGGTGAGGACGCGGACCAGCGCCTCTTTGTCCAGGGAGTGGAGAGGGACAATGACGGGGAGCCTGCCCACGAACTCCGGTATAAGCCCAAACTGGAGGAGGTCGTCAGGGGTCACGTGACGGAGGAGCTCGTCCTTGACCTTAACGATGTCCCCCTCTTCTCGCTGGGCCTTGAAGCCGATGCTGCGCCGCCCCTTGCCCAGGCGACGATCGATGATCTGGTCCAACCCCTCGAAGGCGCCCCCGCAGATAAAGAGGATGTTATGAGTGCGTATCTGGATGAACTCCTGATGGGGGTGCTTACGCCCCCCCTGTGGGGGCACGTTGGCCACGCACCCCTCTATGATCTTCAGGAGGGCCTGCTGGACTCCCTCCCCAGACACGTCCCTGGTGATGGAGGGGTTATCGCCCGATTTGCGGGCGATCTTGTCGATCTCGTCGATATAGACGATGCCCTTCTCGGCACGGGTGATGTCGTAATCGGCGGCCTGGATGAGGTGGAGGAGGATGTTCTCCACGTCCTCCCCCACGTAGCCGGCCTCCGTCAGGGAGGTGGCGTCGGCGATGGTGAAGGGGACGTCCAGTATCTTGGCCAGGGTACGGGCCAAGAGGGTCTTGCCGCAGCCGGTGGGGCCGATAAGGAGGATGTTGCTCTTCTCCAGCTCCACGTCCGCCAGTTGGCGCCCGGCAGCGATGCGCTTGTAATGGTTATAGACGGCCACCGAGAGCACCTTCTTGGCCAGCTCCTGCCCCACCACGTATTGGCTGAGCTGCTGGTAGATGGCCTTGGGTGGGGGGATGCGGTGGGGGGAAGGCTGGTGGCGGCGGGCGGCGGCCATGTCCTCCTGAATGACCTCGTAGCAGACCTGGACGCAGCCGTTGCAGATATAAACCCCCTGGGGCCCAGCGATGAGGCGCTGCACCTCCCCTTGCCCCTTGCCGCAGAAAGAGCACCGGTAGATGGGCGGCCGCCCTCCCCGCTGGCTCACGGCTAACTCTTGCCTCCCCCGGAGGCCTCCACGGGCACCTTAGGGCTAACCAGCACCTCGTCGATGATGCCGTACTCCTTGGCTTGATAGGCGTCCATGAAGAACTCCCGGTCGGTGTCGTGGGCGATCTTCTCGATGGGCTGGCCGGTGTGGTAGGCCAGGATGCGGCGGATGAGCTCGTTGCGGCGAATGACCTCTTTAGCGATGACCTCCACATCGGCCGCCCGGCCAGTGGCGCCGCCGTGGGCCTGGTGCATGTGGATGGTGGAATGGGGCAGGGCGTAGCGCTTGCCTTTAGCTCCTGCCGCCAGCAACACGGTGGCCATGCTGGCGCACTCCCCCACACAGATGGTGCTCACATCGCACTTCACCAGCTGCATAGTGTCGTAAATGGCTAGGCCGGAGCTGATGACGCCACCAGGGGAGTTGATGTACAGGTAAATGTCCTTATCTGGGTCTTCCCGCTCTAGGTACAGGAGCTGGCAGATGATGAGGTTGGCGATCTGGTCATCGATGGGCCAGCCCAGGAACACGATGCGCTCCTTAAGGAGGAGGGAGAAGATGTCGAAGGCCCTCTCCCCCCGGGGGCCTTGTTCGATGACGTAAGGTATGATGGCTCTGGGCACCTCTAGCTTGGGCTTCATGTTCCTTCTCCTCCTTCCGGTTGGGCCTTGCCACTGACGATCTCCATTAGGCGGTCGATGGTCTTGCGGGTGAGGAGGGAGCGGCGCACCGATTCCATGCCCCGTGGGCTCTGGAGGATGGGCCTTAGCTGGGGGCCATGAGGGCCGGCGGTGAGTCGCTCTATCTCTGCTGCCACCTCCTCGGTGGTTACCTGTATATTCTCCAGCTCTGCCAGGCGGGAGAGGGCCAAGGAGCGGCAAAGTCGCCTTCTTGCCCTCTCCTCCAGCTCCTGACGCCGCTGGGCGGGGGAGCGGCGCATCTCTTGGATGTAGCGGTCCACATCTCTCCCAAGGGCCCTGGCCTCTTCCTCCAAGAGGCGCTCTATCTCCTCCTCCAGCAGCACAGGGGGGAACCGCAAAACGGGGGCCGATTCCACCAGCAGGTCCACTGCCTGCTCGCGGCGGCGACGAGAGGCCTCCTCCTCCTTTTGCTGGCGGATGTCCTCCTCCAGACGACGGCGCAGGGCCTCCAGGGTGGGGAAGCCCTCCCCGACCTGGCGCGCGAAGTCGTCGTCCAGGGGCGGCAGCTCCTCCTCCTTCACCTCGTGGATGCGGACAGTGAAGGACGCCTGGCGTCCTGCGATCGACCTCCTTGGCCAGTCCTGGGGTATGGTCAGCGTGAAGGTCCGCTCCTCTCCTTTGCGGAGGCCAATGATGTGATGGGCCAGCCCAGGCACCAGAAGCTCCTGCCCCTCCCGCAGCTGCACCTCTATGTCCTCCTCTGTCAGGACGGGGCGTCCGTCCACAAGGCCCCGCACATCCAACCGGACGATATCCCCCCAGCGAGCAGGGCGGTCCACTGGCTGGCGAAGGGCATAACGGTGGCGTAGCTCTTGCAGGGCGGCCTCCACCTCCGCCGGGTCTACCGTCACCTCCTCCTGGGGCAGGCGCAGACTAAGGTAGTCGCCCAAGTCCACCTGGGGGGTCAGGGGGACAGTGGCCTGGATAATGGGCGGCTCCTCCTGGACTACCTCCACCAGAGGTCGGTCGTAGGGCTCGATGCCCTGCTCCCGTAGGGCCTCCTGCACCACCTCGGGCACCAATATGTCCAGGGCCTCGTGTAGTAGGCGGTGACGCCCCAGGTACCGTTCCAGCATGGGCCTTGGTGCCTTGCCGCGCCGAAATCCTGGCACCTCTGTCCGCTTCACCAGCCGGTGATAGGCCTTTTGCAAGTAATGCTCCAGGCGTTGCTCATCCACTTCGATGCGGACTATGGCCTGGCAGTCTTCGGTATGTTGCGCGGTGACCTTCAGCATGTGTCCTGTGCGATGGAGGCTCCGTAGCCAATTATACCAGGGCGTGGGATGGCACGCCACGATGTAGGTGGCGCACCCTCAGCGCCGCCGAGGGGACAGGACATCATTCAGGGCGTCTCCCAGGAAGCTGAAGGCCATCAGCAGGCTCCCCACCACTGCTGCCGGGGCGAAGATGAGGTTGGGATGAGCCAGCATGTTGCGCGGTCCGGCAGCCTCGAAGATCATGCTGCCGAAGCTGGGGTGAGGGGGCTGGATGCCTATGCCCAGGAAGGAGAGGACCACCTCCGCCCCCGCTGCCGTGCCCAAGAGCTGGGTGGCAGCCACCACCATCAGGTGGGAGACGTTGGGCAAGAGGTGGCGGAGGATGATGTGGAGGGAAGACGCCCCCAGAGCCCGCGCCGCCAGGACGTAGTCGCTCTCCCGCAGAGCCAAGACCTGGGAGCGCACGATGCGTGCCATCCCCACCCACCCGAAGAGGGAGAGGGCGGCGAAGACCAGGATATAATCGGGTGCCCCCGACTCCACAATGCCCCCAAGCCCAGTCCAACGCTCCACATCGCGAAAGAAGTCCGTCACCCGCGGACGCACGGTGGCCGTGATGATGAGGAGTAAAAGGATATCGGGCAGTGAGAAGAGGATGTCACCCAGCCGCATGATGATGTTGTCCACCCGTCCCCCCAAATAGCCGGCCAACAGGCCTAGCCCCGTCCCCCAGACGAGGCCTCCCAATACCAGGGCGGAAGCGCTGACGATGACGGTGGTCTGGGCCGACCACATGAGGCGGCTGAGGACGTCCCGGCCCAGACGGTCGGTGCCCAAGGGGTGCTCCAGGCTGGGCCCGGCGAAGGTGTTCCCTAGGTCGATCTCGCGGAAGCTGTGGGGTGCTATCCATGGCGCCAAGAGCCCCGCTCCATATATAAGGAGGATGATGGCCAGGGAGGCCAGCGCCAGCCGGCGGCGCAAGAGCCGGCGCCAGGTTCCTGGGGTCGGCACCATACCTTCCTGGGCCATGGTCACGCCTGTGGACTCCCACCCAGCCGCACGCGGGGGTCGATGAAGGCGTACGTGACATCCACCACCAGGTTGGCCACCACGAAGGCGGTGGCCCCCATGAGGACGACGGCCATGATGCCGTCATAATCACGGGCGAACACGGCCTCAAAGGCATAGGATCCGATGCCTGGGATCCCTAACATGGTCTCCAGGATGATGGAGCCGGAGAGGAGGGCGGCCATGGCGAATCCCATGAGGGTCACTAAGGGCAGGAGGGCATTGCGCAGGACGTGCCTCATGAGCACCATCCGTTCCCCCAGGCCCTTGGCCCTGGCGGTGCGCACATAGTCCTCCCCCAACACCTCCAGGGTCTGGGCGCGGGTGAGGCGGGCTACGCCCGCTGCCCCAGGCAGGCCCAAGGCCAGCATGGGCAGGACGATGGTCTTGCTGAAGAGCCCCACCTCTAGCCACCCGAAGAACTCCCTGACCTCCCAACCCCCCGTGGGGAGCCATCCCAGGCGCAGGGAGAAGACGTACTGCAGCAGGGGCACCACTAGCACAGCGGGCAGGGCGGCCAGGGCCAGGAGGATGCCCATAATAAGAGGGTCGCGCCATGTCCCCTGCTGGGTGGCCGCCCATACCCCGGCCGGGATGCCTAAGGCGAAGACGAGGACGAGGGCAGCCAGGTTGTACTGGAATGTCACCCAGAGGCGAGGCAGCACCACCTCCGTCACCGGCAGGCCGTAATACTTGAAGCTGATGCCCAGGTCCCCCCGAAAGATGCCCCTAAGGTAGCGCGCGTACTGGACGAAGAAGTTATCGTCTAGGCCCCGCTCTTGGCGGATGCGTTGGATGGTCTCCGGATCGGCCCGCTGGCCCGCCAGCACCCGCACGGGGTCGCCAGGGCCAAAGCGCCCTAGGGCGAAGGTGACCAGGCTGACCGTCAGGAGGATGAAGGGCACCCACAGCAGGCGCCGCAAGATGTAGGACCATAACTGGTCACGGCCCATCGGGCCCTAGCGCTCGAGCCTCACGTACCTCAGGTGCTCCATGACCAACGGGGGCACGAAGTAGCCCTGCACATAGGGCTTCACCACATAGGCGGAGCGGGGATGGAGCAAGGGGATCCAGGGGGAGTCCTGGACGATGATCTGCTCCGCTTGCTGGTATATGCGGAGGCGGGCCTGGCGGGCCTCCTCGGTATCGGTGGGCATGGTGCGGGCCTGCTCCAGGAGCCTGTCCACCTCGGGGTTGGCGTAGCCGGTGCGGTTGTCCGGGCTCTGGCTGTGGAAAAGGATGTCCAGGAAATCCTCCGGGTCCAGATAATCGGCGATCCAGCCCAGGGTCATCATATCGAACTGGCGGCGATCGACCTGCTGGAGGAAGGTGGCGAACTCCACCTGCTGGACCTGGGGCCGCACCCCCAGGTGCTGCTCCCACATGGCCTGTATGGCCTCGATGACGGGCCCTGGTGTCCCCCCCACGCCCGAGACAAGGAGGCTCGCATCCCGCAGGATCTCTGGCCCTCCCGCCTCCATAAGGAGCTTGCGGGCCTCCTGGGGGTCAAAGGGCAGGCCCTGGATGTCGGGGTTGTGGCCTGGGATGCCAGGGGGCAGGATGCCCTTGGCTGGCACCGCCATCTCCCGCAGGACCACCCGCGCCAGGGCATCCTTATCTATGGCCATGGCCAAGGCCCGGCGCACGCGGGGGTCATTGAAGGGGGGGCGACGGGTGTTGAAGCCCACGTAGTAAGTAGCCAGCTCTGCTACCTGTTTCATCTCCTTATTAAGGGGGTCACGAGGGTCGCGCACCCTCTCTATGTCGTTGATGCCCACAGGGGCCACGTCCACCTCCCCGTTCTCATACATGGTGAGAGGGGAGCCGCCGGCCAGGAGAAAGGTGATACGGGATAGGGCAGGCTTGGGCTCCAAGTAGTAGTCGGGGTTGGGCTCCAAGACGATGCGCTCCCCCAGGCGCCACTCCCTGAGCTTGAAGGGGCCGGTGCCGATGGGCTGGCGTGTCCATCCGCGGGGGTTGCCCTCCACCTGTTCCCGTTTCACCACGTAGGCGGTGGGGTAGGTGAGCTTGGCCAAGAAGTAGCTCTTGGGGGCGTCGATGGTGATCTGTAGGGTGAAGTCGTCGATGACCTTTATGCCCGTCACCTCCTGGGCCCGCCCCCGGGCGAAGTCCCTGGCCCCCACGATGTCCCCCAAGTAGGTGAGGGCAACGGTGGAGCCGGTGCGGGGGTTTAGGGCCCGCTCCATGGAGTACTTGAAGTCGTGAGCGGTGACCATGCGGCTGCCATCGTGGAAGAGAACGCCACGTCGCAGGCGGAAGGTATAGGTGCGGCCGTCGGAGCTCACCTCCCACCGCTCAGCGATGTCGGGGACGATGTTCAGATCCTTGTCGAAGGTTACCAGTCCACTGAATATCTCCACGATATAGGTGGCAGAGGCCACATCGGCGGCCAGGGCCGGGTCGAGGGTGATGGGATCGGGCCCAAAGAGGCGCAGCTCCCCAGCCACTCGCTGCGGCAGGGCCTGTTGTGAGGAAGGACGCCCGCCCCCGCCGCGGCCGATGAAGACGGTGATAACCCCGGCGGCCACCAATACGGCCAGGGCAGCAGCGGCCAGCAGGACGAAGGTGAGGCGTCGCTCCTGGTTCACGGGGGCTGCCTCCTCAGCTTACCTCCTGCTCTTGTCGCACGCATATATGGAGCTCCTCCAGCTGTGCGGGGTCCACCGGTGCTGGTGCCCCTGTGAGGGGGTCGGTGGCCGACTTGGTCTTGGGGAAGGCGATCACCTCACGGATGTCGTCCTGGCCGCAGAGAAGGGCCACCAGGCGGTCAAGGCCTAGGGCGATGCCACCGTGAGGGGGCGCGCCATAGTCCAAGGCCTCCAGGAGGTGGCCAAAACGGGCCCACGCCTCCTCCGGCCCCATGCCCAGGAGGCGGAACATCTCCTCCTGCAGCTCTCGCCTATGTATTCGGATGGAGCCGCCACCCAGCTCCCATCCGTTGCAGACCAGGTCATAGGAGCGGGCGCGCACTCTCCCGGGGTCCCTCTGCAGCAGGGGTATGTCTTCCTCCTTGGGCGAGGTGAAGGGGTGGTGGACGGCGTACCACCGTCTATCTTCCTCGTCCCACTCCAGGAGGGGAAAGTCCACCACGAAGCAGAAGGCCAAGGTTTGAGGGTCGGCCAGCCCACGGGTGTGGGCCAGGTGGCGGCGGAGGCCGTCCAGAGACCTATTGATCACCTGGGGCAGGTCGGCCACGAGCAGGAGCATATCCCCGGGGCGGGCGCCTGCCCGGCGGGCCATGGCGGCCACCTCCTGAGGTCGGAAGTGCTTGGCCACAGGCGAACGGAAGTCGTCGGGCCCGAGGGCATCGGCCGCCCCCAGGATGGCGAAGGTGACCAGGCCCTTGGCCCCCAACCCTTGCACTAGCTTGGCCAGGTCTTCCACCTGCTTGCGGCTCAGGTCCGCCCCCTGGGGGAGACAGAGGCCCCTTACTTGCCCTCCCTGGGCCAGCACCTGGCGAAAGATGGCGAACTGGCACTCTTGCAGGAGGTCGGAGAAGTCCACAAGCTCCAGGCCATAGCGGATGTCAGGCTTATCGGTACCGAAGCGCCGTAGCGCCTCATCATAGGGGATGCGGGGGAAGGGGCGGGTCACCTTCAATTCAGGACGGAAGGCTGCTACCAGGGCACACATGAGGTCTTCTATAAGGGAAAGGATGTCCTCCTCCTCAGCGAAGCTCCACTCCAGGTCCAGTTGGGTGAACTCAGGCTGGCGGTCGGCTCGTAGGTCCTCGTCACGGAAGCAGCGGGCCAATTGGAAGTAGCGCTCGAAGCCGGCTACCATGAGGATCTGTTTGTGCTGCTGGGGCGACTGAGGCAGGGCGTAAAAGCGCCCCGGATGGAGGCGGGATGGCACCAAGTAGTCGCGGGCCCCCTCGGGGGTGGGGACGGTCAGGATGGGGGTCTCGATCTCGATGAACCCCCTGTCCGACAGGAAGCGGCGGATGAACTGGGATACCTTGTGACGGAAGACTATGCGCTGATGGAGACCCTGGCGCCTCAGGTCCAGGTAGCGGTATTTGAGGCGCAATAGCTCCTCCACCTCCGTCTCCTCGTTGACGTAGAAGGGAGGGGTGCGGGAGGAGTTTAGGATGGTGGCGCGGCGGGCCCGCACCTCTATCTCGCCTGTGGGCAGGCGGGGGTTTTCGGTGCCCGGGGGGCGCAGGGCCACCACCCCCTGCACCTGTAGCACGTACTCTTGGCGGGCAGCGTCGCCCACCGGGAAGGCATCTGGCCCCTCCTGGGGATGGAACACCACCTGCACGATGCCCTCATGGTCCCGCAGGTCGATGAAGATGAGCCCTCCATGGTCGCGGCGTCGGTGCACCCAGCCGGCCAACGTCACCTCTTGGCCCACGTGGTGACGCCTGAGCTCCCCGCAGGCGTGGCTCTTTAGCATGGCAATACCCAATATACCGCAGGGCCCAGCCACGGGACAGGGACGCCCTTGACGCCCTCGCCCGACGCCGGGCACTATGGGGATGGACGTGCACAGCACCATTTCTTTATACATTCACATCCCCTTCTGTGAGCAGAAGTGCGGATACTGCGACTTTAACTCGTACGCTGGCCTAGAGGGGCTCATGGTCCCATATGTGGAGGCCCTGTGCCGCGAGCTGGCCATCTGGTCCGGCGCTCTAGGCCGGCCGCAGGTGGCGACGGTCTACTTCGGCGGCGGCACCCCTAGCCTCCTTCCCCTTCCCCTTTTGGAGCAGGTGATGGAGGCGGTGCAGGATGGTTTCCGGTGTGATGGCCTGCGAGAGGTATCCCTGGAGGCCAACCCGGGGACGGTAGACCTGGCTTATCTAAAGGGGTTGAGGGCGCTGGGGATTAATCGCCTCAGTCTTGGGGTCCAGAGCTTCCATGACGATGAGCTACGGTTCCTTGGCCGCCTCCACTCCGCGAGACAGGCCCAGGAGGCCTACGCCTGGGCCCGCAAGGCCGGCTTTGACAACGTAAACCTGGACCTTATCTTCGGCATCCCTGGCCAGGGCCTGCCTCGCTGGCGTAGGAACCTCCGTAAGGCCATAACCCTGGCGCCCGAGCACCTCTCCCTCTATGCCCTAACGGTGGAGGAGGGGACGCCCCTTGCCCACCAGGTGGCTAGGGGGGAGGTCCCCGCCCCAGACCCTGACCTCCAGGGGGAGATGTACGAGTGGGCGCAGGGGGCTATGGCCCAGGCGGGGTACGAGCATTATGAGATCTCCAACTGGGCCTTGCCGGGGCGCCGATGTCTCCACAACCTCTCCTATTGGCGTATGCTCCCATATCTTGGGGTGGGCGCGGGTGCCCATTCCTGCCTTTGGGATGGGGAGCGCTATTACCGCTTCTGGAACGTCTACTCCCCCCGCAGGTATGTGAGGGCCGTGGGCGGGGCCTGCCCAGATTCCCCCTCCCCTTTGCGAACGTTTCTGGGCCGCCTGCCCTTCGTGGGAGGAGTGGACGAGGGAGGGCCGCGGCAGGCCCTGGCTGAGGCGGTGATACTAGGCCTGCGCCTCCTAGAGGGGGTGGACATGGGCCAGATCCAGAGCCGTTTTGGCCAAGACCTCCGGGAGAGTTACGGCGCTACCATAGATGAGCTCTCATCCCTGGGCCTCTTGCTGGTGGAAGACCACCGCCTACGCCTCAGCCAGCGGGGGCTTCTCTTAGCCAACGAGGTGATGGCGCACTTCCTCTGAGGGCCTTAGAGGGAGTGGGCCCTCTTCACGGCCGCGAGGACAACCCCTATATCGGGACCGGGGACGTTGGGGCCATCGCCCAAGGGGTCGGGGGTGAAGTCCAGTCCCAAAAGGGCCTCAATACACGCCTGAACGGACCAGGCCAAGGCAGTCAAATGGTACCCACCCTCCAGGACGAACATGATACGCCCCTGGCATAGCTCCAAGGCCACCTCCTTCAGAATGGACGCCAGCTGATAGTAGCTGCGGCAGGAGAGGAGCATGTTGGCCAGAGGATCGGCGAAGTGGGCGTCGAACCCGGCGGAGACCAGCACTAACTGGGGGCGGAAGCGCCGCAAGGCCGGGACACACACCTCCTCGTAAACGCGCAGATATTCTTGGTGCCGGCACCCCCGGGGCAAGGGGACGTTGATGGTGGTGCCCCGGCCTTCCCCCTCCCCCATCTCCCCCCAGTAGCCCGTGCCGGGGTAAAAGGGGTACTGGTGGGTGGAGAAGAAAAGGACGCGAGGCTCGGAATAAAAGGCGTCCTGGGTGCCGTTGCCGTGATGGACGTCGAAGTCCACGATGGCCACCCTCTCCATCCCTTTCTCCTCTAGGGCCACCTTAGCGGCCACGGCTACGTTGTTGAACAGGCAGAAACCCATGGCCTTAGTGGGGGTGGCGTGGTGACCTGGTGGTCGCACCAGGCAGAAGGCGGAGTCCACCGTCCCGTCCACGATGGCGTCCAGGGCTGCCAGGCAGCCGCCCACGGCCCTTACGGCTGCGTGGTAGGAGGCGGGGCTGACGTAGGTGTCGGGGTCCAGCCAGCCGCCGCCCTCATCCCCCTTGGCCCGCACCTGGGCCACCAGCTCCCAAGAGTGAACCATCTCCAGGTAACGTGTGGAGGCATCGCGGGCGGGGATGGCCACCATGCGCTTAAGGAGACCCGCCTCCTCCAGCCGCTCCATGATGGCCTCCAACCGCTCGGGCCCCTCGGGATGGCCCGGGCTCTGGTGCTCCAGGTAAAGGGGGTCGTAGACGTAGCCCACCTGGGTCATGGCTCGTCTGCCATGATACTAGGGACTCCATGAAGGTGCTAGGATCCTTATCCGAGGCCATGTACACCATCGGCACCGCCGGCCACGTAGACCATGGGAAGTCCACCCTCATCAAGGCCTTGACGGGCATCGATCCCGACCGCCTGCCGGAGGAGAAGGCGCGGGAGATGACCATAGACCTGGGCTTTGCCTGGCTTCGCCTTCCCTCCAGTAGGGAGGTGAGCATCGTGGATGTGCCAGGCCATGAGGGGTTCATCCACAATATGCTGGCTGGGGTGGCGGGCATCGATCTGGCTCTTTTGGTGGTGGCGGCTGATGAGGGGGTCATGGCCCAGACACGGGAGCATGTGGCCATCTTGGACCTGCTGGAGCTCTCCCATGGGGTGGTGGCTATCACCAAAAAGGACCTGGTGGACGAGGAGACGTTAGAGCTGGTGCGGCTGGAGGTGGAGGAGCTATTGGCCGGCACCAGCCTGGCTGGCTCACCCGTGGTGGTCTGCTCGGCGGCTACGGGGGAGGGCTTGCCGGAGCTGGTGGATGCCCTGGAGAGGGAGCTGGCCCAGACACCGCCCAGGAGGGATATAGGGCGCCCTCGCTTGCCCATAGACCGTGTCTTCACCCTGCCTGGCCTGGGGACAGTGGTCACCGGCACCCTAACCGACGGCTCCCTGGAGGTGGGGGAGGAGGTAGAGGTGGTGCCGGGAGGGCTGCGGGCCCGAATCCGCGGCATCCACAGCCACGGCCGGGCAGTGGAGAGGGCAATGCCCGGGCGACGCACGGCCCTCAACCTGCCAGGGCTGGAGGTGGAGGCCATCGAGCGGGGGATGGTGGTCACCAGGCCCAACTGGCTCGTCCCTACCACCGCCGTGGACGTGCGTCTGCGGGTGGTGCCCTACCTGCGACGACCTCTACGTCACAACATGGGCGTCATCTTCCATGCCGGGACGGCCCGTGTCTCGGGACGTCTCATCCTCCTGGACCGGGACGAGGCGCGGGCGGGGGAGGAGGCATGGGCGCAGCTGCGGTTATCGCGTCCTGTGGCAGTGGTGCGGGGCGACCGTTACATCCTGCGGGACCCCAATGATACCTTGGGCGGCGGCACCATCGTGGACGTACATGCTCCTCGTCACCGTCGTTTCCACCTGCCCACGCTGGTCCGCCTGGAAAGACTGGCCAGCGGCCCTCCCCAACAGCGGGTTCTGGAGCTCATGGGTCCCCATGGCCACATCACATGGGGGGAACTGATCGCCCAGGTGGCCATGGCGGAGATGGAGGCCCGGCAGGTGGTGGAGGGGCTGATAGCCTTGGGCCAGGTGGTGGCCCTGCCGCCCCAGGGGCTGGAGGCGGATACCATGTTGGCCACCTCCCAGGCCCTGGAACGTTGGTGGAGGGTGGCGGCGGAGGCCCTGGGGCATTACCATCGCCAGTGGCCCCTGCGGCGGGGGATGCCCCGGGAGGAGCTACGCAGCCGGTTGCACCTGCCGCCCAAGGCCTTTTCTGCCCTCATCTCCCTCTGGGAGGGGGAGGGGAAGGTGCGGTTGACAGGGGAGGCCGTGGCCCTTTCCTCCCACCGGCCGCAATTGGTGGGGGAGCAGCGTCGGCAGGCGGACCTCTTCCTAGAGGCATTGCGCCAGCGCCCTTACGCCCCGCCATCTGCGGGCGCCTTGGACCCTGAGCTTCTCTCCTACCTGGAGGAGGAGGGGCTCATCGTGAGGGTGGCCCCTGATGTGGCCTTCGCCCGTGAGGCCTACCAGGAGATGGTGGATAAGGTGGTGGCCGCCCTCCAGGTCCAGGGGCGCATCACCCTGGCCCAGGTGCGGGACATGCTGGGCACCAGCCGCAAGTACGCCCAAGCCCTTTTGGAGCATATGGATCGTTGCCATATCACCATGAGGGTGGGGGACGAACGCGTCCTGCGGCGGCGGGACTAGGCCTGAGCCGGCGCCGGGCGCCTAGGCATCAGGCGGCGCCACACCTTGCCCAGGTCCCCTTCCTCCCAGGCCACCAGTAGTTGGCTCGCCACGAATATGGAGCTATAGGTGCCCGTCACGGTGCCCAAGAGGATCACCAGCACCAGCGTCTGGATGCTCGCTCCCCCCAGCAGGAGGAGGGCGATGGCCGTCAAGAGAAGGGTGAGGGAGGTGTTCAGGGAGCGGACCATGGTCTCCATGACGCTGGCATTGACCACCTCTGTGAGGGGCGCCTCGGGATGTTGACGAGCGTTCTCGCGGATGCGGTCGAACACCACGATGGTATCGTGCACGGAGTAGCCCAGCACGGTGAGGAGGCCGGTAATGAACATGGTGTTGACCTCCATGCCCATCACCTTCCCTAGGACGGAGAAGGCGCCCACCACGAACAAGGTGTCGTGCACGAGGGCCAGGACAGCGGCCACCCCATAGCGGTGGGGTTTGGGCAGATGACGAAAGGACCAAGATATGTACAGGAGAATGGCCATGGCTGCTACCGTCACGGCGATGGCAGCGTTACGAACGATGGCCCGCGATACGGTGGCCGAGACCGTCTCGAAGTTCATGATCTGGAAGGGCCCGAACCGCTGCCTGAGCTCCCGCTCCAGGACGTCCCGCTCCGAGGGGGGTGTGGGGCCCACAGGAGGCGTGTTGGTGGCCCCTTGCAGCTCGCCAATGCGGGCGATGATATCGCCGTCCTGGCTCACCTGCACCCGGGCCTGCGGGTGGCCGAGATCGGCCAGGGCGCTGCGTACGGCCTCTGGGTCCACCTGTTGCTCGAAGCGCAAGGTGAAGGTGGTGCCAGACGTAAATTCGATGCCAGGCTTAAGGGCTGGGGGCACCATGAGGGATACTATCCCCGGCAAAAGCACCAGGGCCGATATGCCGAAGTAGAGCCAGCGCCGCTCCACCAGGTTCCAGGGCTGATGCGCTTGCCCTTCGGCCGGGCGTCTCCTACTGAGGCCCCACAGGTAGAGGTATCTGGCCAGGGGAGTGGCGGCTAGGACATGCATGAAGGTTCGCGTAATGACCATGGCTGTGAACATGCTCACCAGGACGCCGATGGCCAGGGTGAGGGCGAACCCCTTGACTAGGGCGGCGTTGAACTGGTCGCCAAACCACCAGAGGATGCCGCAAGTGATGAGGGTGGAGACGTTGCTATCGCGGATGGAGGGCCAGGCCCTCCCTACTGCCATCTCGATGGCCGCCAAGAGCCCTCTTCCTGCCCTCAGCTCCTCCTTAAGGCGCTCAGCGATGAGGATGTTGGCGTCCACCGCCATACCCACCGACAGGACGAAGGCGGCCACCCCGGCCAAGGTGAGGGTTACGGGCCACATCTTAAAGATGAACAAGACCAGGCTGGCATACATAATAAGGGCGAGAGCCGCTATAACCCCTTGCAGCCGGTAATAGGCCACCATGAAGAAGAGGACAGCACCGATGCCGATGAGGGCCGCCTGAACAGCATGGCGCACGCTGGTGTCGCCCAGGGTGGCGTCTACCTGTGTCTCCTGAATCACCTTCATGGGCACGGGGAGGGCCCCAGAGTTGAGAAGGACGCTCAGCCGCTTGGCCTCCTCTAGCTTCATAGGGGAGATGATGGCATCGCTGGAGAGCTCCTGCTGGACCACGGGGGCGGATATCACCTTGCCATCTAAGGCGATAGCTAGGGGTTTGCCCACCAGCCGGCGGGTGACATCGCTTAGGATGGCAGCCCCCTTTCCTGTGAACTGAAGCGTGACGGCGAAGCCCCGACCTTGCGGGTCGGGCTCTACCCGCGAGTTGGGCTTAAGGAAGGCGCCGGTGAGGGGCACGCCTCGCACGTCGGCCGGGCACCCCTCGCGGCAGACGGCCGGCAGCAGCACCAGCTCCCCCTCCTGACCCTCGAGGCCTGTACAGCGAACTACACCGGCCTCCTGGTCTGGGAAGATGAGGCCCCCCTCCGTGGGCACTGTGAACTCCTCGCCCTCGGGGCTCCGGCAGACCAGACCGGTGGAGTCGGCCTGCTTGGGCTCCAGGAACTCAAGACGGGCCGTGCGGCCGATGAGCTCCCGCGCCTCCTCCGGCGAGATGCCAGGGATCTGGACGGCCAGCCGGTACTTGCCCTGGCGCTGGATCTCCGTCTCGGCTACGCCGAAGGCGTTGACCCGCCGCTCGATGGTCTCCTTGACCCCCTCCATGGCAGCATCGATATCGACGCCAGGGGGTATGTGGGCCACGTCGGCCTCCAAGAGGATGTAACTGCCTCCACGCAGGTCCAGGCCCAGGCGCATAGCGCGGCGGTCGAAGTCGCCCACCTTGAGGCCCTTACCCTTTGGCCAGGGTATGAAGCCCGGCAGGTAACGTTCGGGAGCTCCGGGCCACACCACCACGATGGCTAGGGCGGTGATGGCGATGCTGAGGGCTAATACCACCAGGTTATGCCACCGCTTCATCCTCTCTCTCCGTGGTGGCCATCACCGATGCCGTGTCCAGGCGCTGGACGATGGCGGTGGCCAGGGCCGTCACCTCCACCCCAGGGGCCAGCTCTAAGACCACCTGGGTGGGCCCTTCCTCGGGCACCACTACCTCCTTGACGGTGGCGATGAGCCCACCTTGGGTGAGGACGCGGTCCCCAACCTTGAGGGATTGGAGGGTCTGGCGCTGGCGACGGCGCTCTTGCTGCAACGGCCGGTAGAAGGCGAAATAGAAGAGAAGGGCGATGGCTGCCGGATAGGCCAAGGCCATAATGAGCAGGCTCATCTCACCTCAGCCTTCCTCTCGGTCCAGCGGGATAGGAGCCTCCTAGCTAGCTCCAGCGCCTCTTGGCGGGTGCTCACCTGGCCAATGGCCTGGGCCTCTTCTAGGGCTCGCAGGAGCCTCCCCACCATGGGGCCAGGAGGGATGCCCAAGGCCTCCATAATATCGTGCCCAGAGACCAGCCTGACGCGCCCTGCCATTCCCCTGGGGCGGATACTTTCCGTCAGCACGTAGTGTACCAGCTGCACGTGGGAGAGCCACTCCTCCTGACGCAGGCGGGGTCCCACGGTGGCCAGATGGTCGGCCAAGCTAAGGAGGAGGATGCCATAGGCCGCTTCGCCGCAGTCGCGGAAGAAGCGAAAGATGGCACGGGAGGTGGGCAAGCCCCTGTGGGACATGTGCATAGGACGCAGATGGGCCCGGACCATGGTGGCTACCAGCTCCCCCTGACGCTTAGAGAAGCGCAGGCGGGCCATGATAGCAGCGGCCACGGTGGCCCCCGCCTTATCGTGGCCAAAGAAGCGCACACGCCCTTGGGCGTCCACCGTCCTGGTGGACGGTTTGGCTACATCGTGCAGCAAGCCCGCCATCTTCACCAGGGCCTTGCGGGGATGGCCGGGGGCTGTCTCCTCCGAGAGGTAGCGGCGCACCTCATCTTCTAGAGAGCCCAGGGTCACCCAGAGGTCCTCCCAGAGGCGATGAAGGGCGAGGGGCTCGGGGGCCAAAAGCACGTCCAGGTATGATACGGTGGCCAAAAGGTGCCCGAAGACGTCCCAGTGGTGCTCCGGGGGTTGGGGGAAGCTACGGGTCGGGTCCAGCTCTGGCAGGAGGACCCCTAAGAGCCCCAGCTGGTCCATGAGGGCCAGGCCCTCCCCTGCCCGCTCCGTTGCCATGATGCGCACTAGTTCGTCGCGCTGGCGCTCTGGGGCGGCGAGGGGCAGGCGGTGGCGGTGGGCAGAGATGAGACGTGCTGTCTCTTCTTCCAGGCGGAAGCCCAGCTCGCAGGCCAGACGGACCCCTCGCAGTAGTCGTATAGGGTCCTGGATTAGGGCATGGGGGGAGGTGAGGCGCACCAGCCCCTGCCGCAGGTCGTCCAGCCCCCCCAGGGGGTCGATGATGGTGCCATCGGTCCCTTTCCACTGCTGAAGGGGCAGGGCCATGGCGTCGATGGTGTAGTCACGGGAGGCGAGGTCCTCTTCGATGGGGCCTTGGAGGGGGTGGAGGTCTACCTGCAGAGTTTCCCCCTGGAAGGGCAAGAGGACACGGCCCATTCCCTGGTGGCCTAAAGGGAAGTAATGACCCCCTAGCTGGCGGGCCACCTCTGGGCCCGCTTCCTGGACAGGGGCGGCTACAGCGAGGTCCAGGTCCTTTATGGGGCGGCCCAGCAGGGCATCCCTTAAGGCACCTCCTACCAGATATGCGGGGCGGTGGCCGAGGGCACGGGCCAAATGTGGTACCAGGGAGGCCAAGGCCGGAGGAAGGCGCACTACGGGCCTCACCTACCCTCCCCAATCTTCACTAAGCGGTCAAGGCTCTCCAGGCGGTCGATGTAAAGGATGCCGTTTATATGGTCCACCTCGTGCTCTAGGGCCTGGGCCAGAAGGGCCTCCCGCTCGTCCCCCCTTTTGGCCGAGGCCTTGATGCGCACCGTTCTCCCCTCAAGGTCCATGCCCCTAGCCACCACGGTCAGGGAGCGGGGCACCTCGGCCCGGTAGCCAGGGATGGAGAGGCACCCCTCGTCCACCAGGCGTTGCCCTTCCCGCTTGACGATCTCAGGATTGATGAGGGCGAAGGGCTCTTCGTCTGGCAGGCCGATGACGATGACCCGCAGGGGGACGCCGATCTGGGGGGCGGCCAGCCCCACCCCATGGGCTGCATACATGCTCTCTATCATATCCTGCACCAGGCGGCGGATGGACTCGTCGATCTTAGTGACCCGACGGGCCTTCAGGCGCAGGACGGGGTCTCCCAAAAGGCGTATGGGATAGACGGCCAAGGCTCACCTCCCTGGTTCATCGCCTTCAATTCTAGGCCGTGCTGCCCGCTATGGAAACCTAGGCTCCTCCCACTGGGTCCACGTCCACCGTCCACCACCGTGAGGGGGGCAAGTCCGTCAAAACGGAGTTGGGGTCCTCTCCTTTGATGGTGATGTGCCATCGATAACGGCCGCGAAGGCGCAAGGGGTAAGCTGGGGCGGGGCCCAACACGTCTATGGGACGTCCCAAGGCCTTCTGTCGAAGGCGGGAGGTTAGGGATGTGGCCAAAGCCGCCGCTTCCCTGGGGTTGGGATGAGAGACGGTGATGCGCACCAGCTCGCCAAAGGGGGGATAGCGGAGGGTCTGGCGGAGGGCCATCTCCTGTCGATATAGGGCCTCGTAGTCGTGGTGGACCAGTGCCTGGAGGGCAGGATGGGTAGGCCTGTAAGTCTGGACGATGACCCTACCCCCGCGGGGGCCACGGCCGGCCCGTCCGGCCACCTGCTCCAGCACCTGAAACGCCCTCTCGCTGCTGCGGAAGTCGGGAGCGTAAAGGCCGATGTCCGCCAGCACCACCCCCGTGACGGTCACCCGGGGTAGGTCCAGCCCCTTGGCCAGCATCTGCGTCCCCACTAGCACTTGGGCCTCCCCCTTTATGAAGGCCTCGAGGAGGCGCTGGTGAGCGGTCCAGTGGCGGGTGACATCCCGGTCCCAGCGGAGGGTGCGCACACCGGGGAAGATCTGGCCCACCTCCTCCTCCACCCGTTGGGTGCCGATACCAACTGGCCGCAGGGCGTTCTCGCCACAGGCCAGGCAGCGGGGCGGGATGCGTCGGGAGCGGTTGCAGTGGTGGCAGATCAGGCGCCCCTCGACCCGATGGAAGACATAGGCCACCTGACAGCCGGGGCAGGCCGGCACGTGGCCACAGGCGAAGCACTCCACAAAAGAGGCGGCCCCCCGGCGGTTGAGGAAGAGGATCACCTGCTCTCCCGCCTCCAGGGCCTCGGCCATGGCCTCCTTCAGGCGACGGCTGAAGATGCCCCTATTTCCCTCTTGCAGCTCGCGCCGCATGTCCACCACCTCCACCTGAGGCAGGGAGGCGACCACCGCCCCCCCGCGACCGTCGGGATGGAGGCGATGGGGTAGACGGAGCAGGTGGTACACACCTGTGCGAGCTCCGTGGTAACTCTCGATAGCGGGGGTGGCGCTGCCCAGCACCAGGACCGAACTCGTAAGTCGGCAAAGCTCCTGGGCCACCAGGCGGGCGTGGTAGCGGGGCGGCGGCTCCTGCTGCTTGTAGGCCCACTCATGCTCCTCGTCCATCACCACCAGCCCCAGGGCTTCCATGGGCAAGAAGATGGCGCTGCGGGTGCCGATGACCACCCGTCGCTCCCCTTTCCGTACCGCGTGCCAGACGTCGAACTGCTCTCCCAGGCTGAGGCCGCTATGGAAGACAGTCACCTGGCCTGGGAAGCGGCCGGCGAACCGCATCACCGTCTGGGGGGTGAGGGATATCTCGGGCACAAGGACGATGGCCCCTTTCCCTAGGCGGAGGGCCTCCTCGATGGCCGCCAGATACACCTCAGTTTTGCCGCTGCCTGTGACCCCATGTAGGAGGAACGTGCCACCCCTGCCTGAACGAAGGGCCTTAGCGATGGCCTGGGCTGCCTCCGCCTGGTGAGACGTAAGCGTAGGTGGTGCGGTCGGCGGAGCCTTTATCTCGGCCAGGGGGTCGCGGGGCACGGGGACCTCCTCCAGGGCTATAACCCCTCCCTCCAGCAAGGGACGCAGATGACGCCTCTTTAGTTTGAGGAGGGAGCAGGCCTCAACTAGGGGCAGAGGCCCGCGCTCAGCCAAGAGGTCTATCAACCCGGCGAGGCGGAGGCCGGCCCTCTGGCGGGCCTCATGGGCAGGGACCAAAAGGCGAACATGGGGCACCAGGTGGGGTCGAGCGCGAGGGCGGGCCAGCTCATAGCGGCAGGCCAAGAGACCCTTCCGCACCAGAGAGGCGGCCACCGCGCCCGCCTGGGGCATGCGCAGGGCCTTCTTCATCTCCTCCGTTTCTGCCCGCCCACGGGCCCGCACGTACTCCCAGACCTGGCGTTGACGGGAGCTCAGGGCATCGGCAGGCCCATCCCCGAGGGCCACGAAGTAGGTGAGGGGCCTCTGCTGGCTCCCTGGCGGCATCATGGTGGCAAGACACTGGAAGAGGGGGGTTAGATAGCGGCGGGAGAGCCAGCGAGCCAGGGCCAGCTGGTGGGCAAGGATGAGAGGGCCATCCCCCACCAAGGACTGGATCTCCTTGGCATCGGGATAAGGAGGCACGCCCACCTCCATGACCACTCCTTGCAGGACCCGGGGCCCAAAGGGCACATATACCAGGCATCCTGGGCGCACCTCCATGTCCGGGGGGACGCGATAGGTAAAGGTTTGCCAGGTGGGGAAAGGGCAGTGAACAGCGACTTCAGCGTACAGGGTCATGGGCGTGGCCTAGGGGCTGGCCTATTGCTGCCCAGATGCCTTAGGGGTTACCCGCTGCTCCTTGATACGGGCCGCCCGCCCGATGCGCCCCCGCAGATAGTACAGGCGGGCGCGCCGCACCTTCCCATGCCGGACCACCTCCACCTTCTCCAGGAGAGGGGAGTACAGGGGGAAGATCATCTCCACTCCTACCCCGTGGGATACCTTGCGCACAGTAAACGTAGAGTTGAAGCCGCCGCCCCGCTTGCGGATCACCACCCCCTCAAATATCTGAACCCTCTCCCGGTCACCCTCCCGCTGGCGGAAGTGGACCCGTACCGTGTCCCCTGGGCCAAAGGGAGCGATGTTGGGGTTCTCCTTGATGCCCAACAAGGGACGCACATCGATGTCCATGGCAGGCACCAGTTTACATGGTGCCTAAGCGGCGGGCAAGCCATTCCCGCTCCTCGGGGCTCAGGTTGGCACGGGCCAGGAGGTCTGGCCGCCGCAGGGCGGTGAGGAGGATGCTCTGCCGGCGCCTCCAGCGCGCGATCTCCTGATGGTTGCCAGAAAGGAGCACCTCGGGCACCCGCCATCCCCGGAACTCGGCTGGCCGGGTATATGGTGGATACTCCAAAAGGCCTTCGGTGAAGGACTCGCACCGCGCCGATTGGGGGTCGCCCAGGGCTCCCGGCAGGAGGCGGACCACGGCGTCCACCACCACCATGGCTGCCACCTCTCCCCCGGAGAGGATGAAATCGCCGATGCTGATCTCGTCGGTGGCCAGGTATTGGTGGACGCGGGCGTCCACCCCCTCGTAGTGGCCACAGATGATGATGAGGCGGTCCTTCTGCGCCAACTCCTGGGCCACCTCTTGGGTGAAGGTGCGGCCGATGGGCGTCATGAGGATGATGGGCCCCCGCCGCCCGTCCATGGCCACCACGGCCTCGGTGGCGGCGAAGATGGGCTCAGGCTTCATGACCATCCCTGGGCCTCCACCGTAGGGGTAGTCGTCCACAGTGCGGTGCTTGTCGGTGGCCCAGTCCCTTATGTTGTGGACATATATCTCCACGATGCCCCGCTCCCTGGCCCGCTTGATGATGGACTCGTCGAACGGGCCGCGGAAGGCCCCAGGGAATATGGTCAGGATGTCGATGCGCATGGCCTCTACCACCACCTCCCACCGTTCCCCACTTTAGCGGGGCTCATGCGGGGATGGTTCCCCCCGTAGCAGCTCTAGCAGGTGGGGCAAGACGGGCAAAAGGACCTGCAAGTTCTCCCTCGCCCCCTTGGGGCTGCCAGGGAGATTGACGATGAGGGTGCGGCCACGGACGCCAGCCACTGCCCTGCTGAGCATGGCCAGTGGGGTATGTTTCAGCCCTTCCATTAGCATGGCCACCACCAGTCCTGGCGCCTCCCGATGGATGACCGCCCGGGTGGCCTCGGGGGTCACATCGCGAGGCCCGAACCCCGTGCCTCCAGTGGTCAACACCAGGTCCAACCCGTCCACGTCCGCCCACCGACACAGGCGATCCTCGATGACCTCACGTTCGTCAGGGACCACGTCGTATCGCTCCACCGCCAATCCCAGCCCCAGGAGCGTCTCCTTTATAGCCTGGCCGCTCTCGTCGGCCCGCAACCCCCTGGACGCCGAGTCCGATACTGTCAGCACCCCCACCCGAAACCTCTTCTCACCCTGTGGAAATGATGTGGACAACCCTGTCGACCTCCCCCCTTGGCCATGGGCGAGGCGTGGTATGATGTGGGAGAAAGTGGGGAAGGGTGGTGGCCCTTCCCTCGGCTCCCACGCCCTCCTTGTGCTGTCAATATAGCACAGGGAGGGGCGGCGGTGGGAGGGACGGAGAAAGGGATGGTCTTTCGCGGCACTTACGAGTACTCCATGGACGATCGGGGCCGAGTCCCCATACCTGCGCGCTATCGTCATCTCTTTAGCGATGGCCTCAAGCTGACCCTCAGCCCCGATGGATGTGTAGAGGTGTGGACCAACGAGGGCTTTGAGAGCATGGAGGCACGGGTGATGGCGGAGCCAGCCACCACCCTCAGGGGTAGGCGCCTTCGCCGCGGCTTCTCCGTCCGCTCTTGGGACGCAGAGCTGGACCGCCAGGGGCGCATCCTTATTCCCCAATACCTGAGGGAGAAGGCGCAGCTGGAAGGGAACGTCATCGTGGCTGGGCGCATCGAATGCCTCGAGATATGGAACCCTAAGCGATGGGAGGAGGAGATGGCCCAGGTGGAGGCCACTTACCGTGAGGAGCTGGAATCTCTGAGGTAGGGGAGGGGAGGAGATGCTTTTGGAGCTAGAGCGCATAGAGTCCGCCACCGGCATCCACGTGCCCGTCATGGTGGAGGAGGTGCTGGAGGCTCTGGCGGTCATCCCCGGCGGTCGGTATGTCGACTGCACCGTAGGCACGGGCGGACACGCCGAGGCCATCTTGGAGGCCGCCTCTCCAGGCGGGCTCCTCCTCGGGCTGGACGTGGACGCCGATGCCCTGGAGGTGGCGGCACGCCGGCTGGAGCGCTTCGGGCCGGACGTGCGGCTGGTGAAGGCCAATTACCGCGACCTCATGGCCGTGTGCCGTTCTTACAACTTCGTGCCCGTGCATGGTGTCCTCTTCGATCTAGGCCTCTCCTCCTTCCAGCTGGCCCATCCCCAGCGAGGGTTCAGCTTTCAAATGGAGGGCCCCCTGGACATGCGCTTCAACCAGACCCAGGACCTGAGGGCCCATGACTTGGTGAACAAGCTCCCGGAGAAGGAGCTGGCTGACATCATCTGGCGCTATGGGGAGGAGAGGCAGGCCCGGCGCATTGCCCGGGCCATCGTGCGCGCCCGGCCCATCCATACCACCGTGGAGCTGGCAGAGGTGGTGGCGCGGGCTGTGGGGCGGGCTAGCGGCCGCATCCACCCCGCCACCCGTACCTTCCAGGCCCTGCGCATCGCTGTCAACCAGGAGTTGGAGAATCTGGAGGTGGCGCTGTACCAGGCCGTGCAGGTGCTGGGCAAGGGTGGGAGGCTGGTGGTCATCTCCTATCACTCCCTGGAGGACCGGGTGGTGAAGCGGTTCCTGTGGCAGGAGGCCCGCGACTGCATCTGCCCACCCGGCTCCCCCGTCTGCCAATGTGGACACAGGGCCACTTTGCGTGTGGTGAGCCGTGGGCCTATGCGCCCATCACCCCAAGAGGTGGAGAGGAACCCACGGGCCAGGAGCGCCCGCATGCGAGTGGCGGAGAGGTTGTGATGGCTAGCGTGCGTCAACGTGCGCGGGCCCAAGTCCCTTGGCTGCCTCGCTGGTGGCTGGGGGTTCCGGGGGCCATTGTGGCTGCTACCTTGGTGTTGGGGGGAGCGTCCCTTCTGCCCCTCTCCAGCGTCGTGGGCTCCTCCTCTGCTCGGGGAGAGGTGGAGCGTCTGCGCAAAGAGAAGAGGGAGCTGGAGGCGCAGGTGCAAGAGCTAGAGGCCCAGGTGGCCTATCTGGCGTCCCTTCAAAGGATAGAGAAGGAGGCCAAGGAGCGCCTCGGCATGGTGTCGCCGGAGGAGGTGATATACCTAGAGGTGGACGTGCCGGCTCCTCCCTCCCCCGAGGTCCCTCCTCAATTGGCCCCTCGGGTGGAGGAGAAGGGGTCAGGTCGTCCCTGGTGGCATAGGATTCTGGAGTTGCCCCTCATACGCTAGGCGCGATGATGCGCCGGCTGGCGCCTCCCTGGCGATTGCACCTCCTGTCTCTTGTGATAGGCCTCGGCTTTGCGGCGGTGATAGGGCGGCTCGTGCAACTGCAGGTGTTGGAGCACCAGCAACACGCAGCCCGGGCCCGTCTCTTTTCCCTCACTAGTCAGGATTCTCTGACCCTTAGGGGGGCCATCGTTGACGCTGGAGGGCATCCTCTAGCCATAAGCATTACGTCCTTCGACGTCCTCGTAGAGAAGAGGGCGTGGGAAGACCCTGAGAAGGCCCTGGCCCATGCCAGCCGGCTGGCCCAGATGGTGGGGGGCGACCCTCGGAGGATGGTAGAGGAGGTGCGCCTTAGCCCAGCTTTCGAGCACGAGGTGGTGCGGGGTCTTACCTTGGAACAGGCCAGGGAGGTGGAAGGCCTAAGGCTGCCTGGGGTGAGGCTGCGGCCCAATAGCCGGCGCGTCCACCCCGAAGGCAGTCTAGCTGCCCAGCTGCTAGGCATCGTGGGCCGGGACGGGTTGGGCCTCAGCGGCCTAGAGGCGGACCTGGACGAGGCCCTGCGCCAGGGTGCCAAGGTGGTCCTGACCATCGACCGTGTGGTCCAGCGGGCAGCGGAGGAGGCGTTAGACCAGGCTATAAAGCAGCACAACGCCCGGGGCGGCTCGGTGGTGGTGGTAGATGCTAAGAGCGGCGCCCTGCTGGCCATGGCCAGCCGCCCTTCCTTCGACCTGGACCGACCGCCTCTGGACGACCCCAAGGCCTTGGATCTGTTCCGGAACCCTGTGGTGACCGATACTTACGAGCCGGGGTCCGTGCTGAAGGTGGTGACGGTGGCGGCGGCTATCGACCAGGGGCTGGTGTCCCCCAAGACCGTATGGCAGGACACAGGAGTGGCCCTGGTGGCCGGCTGGCCCATCTATAACTGGGACTATTCCGCCCGCGGCACGCAGACAGTCACCGACATTTTGGTCAAGAGCCTGAATACGGGGGCCGTTTGGCTGGCCCGCCTCTTGGGCCCTGAGCGCTTCTACGAATACCTGGGCCGCTTCGGGTTCGGACGCCCAACGGATGTGGGCCTGGGAGGGGAGGCCTCGGGGCATGTGCGCTGGCCCCAGGACCCCCTCTGGTCGCCGGTGGACCTGGCCACCAACTCCTTCGGCCAGGGCATCGCTGCCACCCCTCTACAGGTGGCCATGGCCGTGGCCGCCATCGCCAACGATGGCTTGCTCATGCGACCCTATGTGGTGAAGGCTATTGTCACCCCGCAAGAGACTAAGGAGACGCGGCCACAGGTAGTGGGCCAGGTGGTCTCCCCGGAGACAGCCCGGGTGGTGCGGGAGATGATGGGCGCCGTGGCTGAGAGCATCAGGCCCCCTTGGCTGGAGGTCCCTGGCTATCGCGTGGGAGGCAAGACAGGCACCGCCAATGTGGTGGAGGGGGGCCTGTATAAGCCGGACGCTTACATCGCCTCCTTCGCCGGCATCGTGCCCCTAGATGACCCCCGTCTGGTAATATTAGTGAAGATTGACGAGCCAAAAAGCGTGCCCTGGGGGACGGTGGTGGCTGCGCCGGTATTCGCGAAAGTGGCCAAGACGGCCCTGGCCCACTACCGTGTGCCGCCAGAACCACAGGCCCTCTCCCGAGCGCCATGACGGTTGACATCCTTGCCGAGGAGGTGATGGAGGACCTGGGCCCCGCCTTGGTGGCCAGGGGCGGCCCCTCACACCCCCGCTTCCGTGGGGTGGCCGTGGACTCGCGCCTGGTGGAGCGGGGCTTCTTATTTGTGGCATTGCCTGGCCAGCGTCACGATGGCCACCATTTCCTAGAGGAGGCGGTCTCCCGCGGGGCGTGGGGCGTGTTGGTCTCTCGCCCAACCTACGGGTGGGAGGGAGTCACCGTCTTTCAGGTGAGGGATACGTTGGAGGGCCTTCAAAGGCTGGCCGCTGGCAGAAGGCGGCGCCATCCCCAACTGACGGTGGTGGGGATCACCGGCAGCGTGGGCAAGACCACCTGCAAGGAGCTAACGGCAGCGGTGCTAGGAAGGCGCTACTCCGTTCTCAAGAGCCCTGGCAACCTCAATACGGAGGTGGGGCTCCCTCTGGCCCTCATGGGGCTAGAGGCCCACCATCATGTGGCCGTCCTGGAGATGGGGATGTTCGCTCGGGGGGACATCGCCTTGCTGTGCCGGCTGGCCAACCCGCAGGTGGGGGTGGTGACCAACGTGGCGCCTGTGCACCTGGAGCGGTTGGGATCCATGGGGGCCATTGCGGCGGCCAAGGGAGAGCTATTGGAGTCCCTCCCCCGCGAAGGGGTGGCGGTGGTCAACGGCGATTGCCCCTGGACGCGTCGGTTGGCGTCACGCACTCGGGCGCGGGTGGTCACCTTCGGGTTGGGGCCCACATGTCAGGTGCGAGGCCAGGACGTGCGGGGGGAGGGGTTGGCGGGCTTCCGATTCCGCCTCTGCACTCCCCAGGGGGAGATAGACGTGCGCTGCCCCATGCCTGGGCGCCACAACGTATACAACGCCTTGGCTGCTGCTGCCGTGGGCCTATGTCTGGGCATGGAGCTTCCAGAGGTGGCAACCGCCCTCTCCCAGGCCCGCACCCATCTGCGCTTGCAGGTCCTGCCTGGCCCCCACGGCAGCACCATCATAGACGACTCCTACAACGCCAGCCCTCCCTCAGTGTTGGCTGCCCTGGCCCTCCTGGCGGAGACGCCGGGGAGGAGGTTGGCACTGCTAGGGGATATGCTGGAGCTAGGGGACTACGATGTGGAGGGACACCGGCTGGTAGGGGAGGAGGCGGGCCGGGTAGTGGACGTGTTGGTGGTGGTGGGAGAGAGGGCCCACCTGGTGGCCGCCGCCGCCCGTCGGGGAGGGCGGGCCAGGGTGATGGTGGTTCGGGATAAGCAGGAGGCCGCCGCCGTTCTGCGAAAGGAGCTAGGGCCGGGCGACCATCTGCTGGTAAAGGGCTCGCGGGCCTTAGCCCTCGAGGAGGTGGTGGAGGCCCTGCGGTCATGACCCATGCTCTAGGGGCAGGTGCCATGGCGTTGGTAGCGTCACTGCTTCTGGGGAGGCCTATGGTGGGGCTCCTACGCCGTTGGGGCGTGGGGAAAGCTGTGAACCCTTGGGGGCCGGCGTCCCACCGCGTCAAGGAGGGAACCCCCACTATGGGAGGGGTGCTCATCTGGGGGCCGGCTTTGGTCGTGGCCGGGTTGGAGGCCACCCGCCACTCTGCAGCATCCCTCCCCGCCATCGTCATGGGCGGGCTGGCCCTCTTAGGTCTGATAGACGACCTGGGCTCCCTGTCTGGGCGAAGGCAGTGGGCTCTCAACAAGCGCCTTAAGCTCTTGGCTCTGGTAGCTGTGGGGCTAGGGGTAGCCCTGGCCCTGTACCTATGGCAGGGGGTGGACTGGGTTCGGGTTCCTGGCCTGGGTAGGTACGACCTTGGGGCCTGGATCGTGCCAGTGGGGGTCATGGTGGTAGCCTTGACCGCTGGTGGGGTGGCCGTAACCGATGGTCTGGACGGGCTGGCGGCGGGGCTCTCGGCTGTGGCCTATGCTGCCCTTGGGGCGGTGGCCCTGGTGCAGGGGCAGGAGGCAGTGGGAGCCTTCGCCTTGGCGGTGGTGGGGGCCTGCCTGGGTTTCCTCTGGTATAACAGCCACCCCGCCCAGGTCTTCATGGGCGACACGGGGGCCCTGGCCTTGGGAGGGGGCTTAGCCGCTGTGGCCCTCGTCACGGGGCAGTGGCTCGCCCTACCTCTGGTGGGTATCGTCTTCGTCCTGGAAGGGGCTTCCGTGTACTTGCAGGTGGCCTATTTTCGGCTCACGGGTGGCAAGAGGATCCTGCGCATGGCCCCCCTTCACCATCATCTGGAAGCCCTGGGATGGCCGGAGCCCCGGGTGGTGCAAAGGCTTTGGATGTTGGGCGCCCTAGGGGCCATGGCCGGGGTCATCCTCGCCTTGGAGGCGCAGTGATGGACTTCCGCGGCAAGCGGGTGACGGTGGTGGGCCTAGGCATCGAGGGGGTAGACGGCGTCCGTTTCTTCGTAGGGTGCGGGGCCCACGTTACGGTGACCGATGTCAAGCCCGCGGGCCAGCTAGCCCACCGCCTGGCCCAGATCGAGGGCCTGCCCGTCCGCCTCTTCCTGGGAGGCCACGACCCCGCCGCCCTAGAGGGAGCTGATTACGTCTATGTCTCGCAAGGAGTGCCATTGGACCTGCCCATTATCGATGCCGCCCGCCGACGGGGAATCCCCATCGTGTCCATGCTTTCGCTGTACATGGAGTTGTGCCCAGGGCCCATCGCGGCCATCACTGGCTCCAGCGGCAAGACCACCACCACGGCCCTGGTGGGCCGCATGATGGAGGCCGAGGGGCTGCCCCACCTGGTGGGAGGCAACATCGGCGTGGGCCTTTTGAGCCAGCTCTCCCGGGTGCGCCCCTACACCTGGTCAATCCTCGAAGTAAGCCATACCCAGCTGCAGCACCTGCGGCGCAGCCCCCACGTGGGGGCGGTGCTTAACATAACGCCCAATCACCTGGACCGCTTCACCTGGGAAGAGTATAAGGCGCTGAAGGCTCGGATGGTCTCCTACCTGGGGCCTGGGGACTGGGCCGTCCTGGGGTACGACGATGCGGAGGCGCGGGCCCTGGCGGTCCAGACGGGTGAACGTGCCATCTTCTTCTCCCTGCGGGGGGAAGTAGAAAGGGGCGTAGGGGTGCGGAAGGGCAAGGCCTGGTGGTTTTGGGACGGACGGGCCGTGCCTCTCTTTGACCTGTCGTCGGTGCAGCTGCGGGGTGAACACAACCTCCAGAATGCGCTGGCGGCGGCGGCGGTGGCCCGCCTCTGCGGCGTATCTGGCCAAGCCATCGCCTGCGCCGTGGCCACCTTTCAGGGGGTGGAGCATCGCCTGGAGCTGGTGGCCACCGTAGGTGGCGTGGCCTACTACAACGATAGTATCGCCACCACCCCCCAGCGGGCCCTAGCCGCTTTGCGCTCGTTCCAGGAGCCCATAGTCCTCCTCTTGGGTGGCAGGGATAAGAACTTGCCCCTGGAGGAGTTGGCCGAGGAGGCCCTGCGGCGGTGCCGGGCCGTGGTTGTCTTTGGAGAATCGGGCCCCAAGCTGGAGGCTGCCCTGAGGGAGGCCGCCGGGCGGGGCCAAGGGTCTGCCGCCATCCTGAGGGTGGAGGGGCTTTCGGAGGCGGTGGAGGTGGCGCAGGCCGTGGCCCATCCCGGCGATGTGGTGCTGCTTTCCCCCGCCTGCACCAGCTACGATGCTTACCAGAACTTCGAGGAGCGGGGGCAGCACTTCCGAGAGCTGGTGGGCCGCTTAGCGCGGGCGGAGGTGGCGGCGTGGCGGTGATGCTCAAAAGAGAGGCCCCGTCCCCCGGACTCCTTTTGGCCCTCGTCCTGGCCCTTGTAGTGACGGGCCTGTTGGTGAGCTATAGCGCCAGCTTCTGGATTGGGCGCACGGCCTATGATGACCCCTATTACTTCATCGAGCGGCAGAGCTTATATGTGGCAGTGGGACTGGTCATCATGGTGGCCCTCATGGCCCTGGACTATCGACGTCTCCGCCGGTTGAGCTTGCCCCTGATGGTTGTGGTGCTGGCCGGCCTAGCGGCGGTGCTAGTGCCTGGGGTGGGGGTTGTGCGCAACGGCGCCGCCCGTTGGCTGGCGCTGGGGCCGGTGGAGGTGCAGCCCGGTGAGGGGGCCAAGCTGGCCCTGGTGATGTATATGGCAGCGTGGCTGGCGGGGAGGGGGGAGGAGATCAGGCGCTTCTCCGTGGGCCTTTTGCCCTTCGCCCTCATCGTAGGGACGGTGGGGGGTCTTATAGTGGCCGAGCCCGATATGGGCACGGCCATCATCGTGGTGGCGGTGGCCTTGGCGATATTCTTCGTCGCTCGTGCGCCTCTCCTGCACATCCTGGCGGTGGTACTGGTGGGGGCTGCTGCCAGCTATCTCCTTATCTTGTCCCAGGACTATAGGATGAGCAGGATCCAGACTTTCCTCGCCCCCGACCGTGACCCCCTGGGGGCTGGTTACCAGATGACCCAAATGCTGACGGCCCTGGGGGCCGGCGGCATCACCGGACTAGGATGGGGTGCCAGTAGACACAAGCTAGGGCTACTACCCAATGTCCACACCGATGGCGTCTTCGTGGTGGTGGGCGAGGAGTTGGGGCTGGTGGGGGCGTTAGCCATCCTCACGCTGTTAGCCTTGGTGCTGTGGCTGGGCCTAAGGGTGGCCAGGGAAGCTCCCGACAGGCTGGGACAGCTGACAGCAGCAGGGGTGGTGTCCTGGCTGGGCATCCAGAGCCTGGTGAACTTGGGGGGCGTAACGGGCATCTTCCCCCTTACAGGGGTGCCTTTGCCCTTCTTCAGCTACGGAGGCTCGGCCATGGTATCCACGTTGGCTGGTGTGGGCCTCCTCCTCAGCGTAGCGCGCAGGATCCCGTTCCACGTTCGGGCAGGGGAGGTGAGGAGGGGGTGAAGGTCGCCCTGTGTGGGGGAGGCACAGGTGGCCACATCTATCCCGCCCTTAGCATCGTGGCCGCTCTTACGGAGGAGCTGGAGATAGACGATGTCCAGGTGCTCTATCTGGGCCAGCAGGGGGGGCTGGAAGGGCAGCTGGTGAGTCGGGAGGGCATCCCCTTCGCCCATATACCGTCGGGGCCGGTCCGGGGGCGCTGGCCCTGGCAGATGGCCCTGAGTCTGGGCAAGATGGGTGTGGGCTTCTGGAAGGCGCGCCGCGCCCTTTTGGGCTTTGGGGCGGACGTGGTCCTCTCCACTGGTGGCTACGCTGGTGTGCCGGTGGCCGTGGCCGCCCGCAGCCTAGGCATCCCATTAGTGGTGTTCCTGCCCGACGTCCTCCCCGGCTGGGCGGTGCGGTTCATGTCCCGCCTGGCCACCAGGGTGGCGGTCTCCACCCCCTATACCGTCTCCCGCCTGGCCAATGGGAAGGTGCGGGTGACGGGATACCCCGTAAGGCGCTCCTTCTGGCTGGTCGACAGGGAGGAGGGAAGGCGCCGCTTAGGGCTCGAGATGGAGGAGAGGGTGCTTTTGGTGCTAGGGGCCTCCCAAGGGGCCCGCCCCATCAACGAGGCCATCGCCCACAGGCTGCGGGAGCTGCTGGAGCTCTGCCAAGTGGTGCACATCAGCGGCCTGGCCCATGAGCCCCAGCTGCGCACCCTAGCCGATGCCCTTCCCCAAGGCCTGCGCTCCCGGTATCACCTTTACGCCTACATGTACGATGAGATGCCCTGGGCCATGGCCGCCGCCGACCTGGCGGTATGCCGGGCGGGGGCATCCGTGCTGGGGGAGCTACCAGCTGTCGGCCTGCCGGCCATCCTGGTGCCCTATCCCTACGCCGGTGGCCACCAGCGTCACAACGCCCACTACCTGGAGGCGGAAGGGGCTGCTCTGGTCATAGATGAGCGGGAGCTGCGGGACAAGCTCCTGCCCATGGTGGGGCTTCTCCTGGCCGATACGGCCCGGCGACAGCGCATGGCCAGCGCCATGCGTAGGCTGGCTCGGCCGGACGCCGCTGCCAACGTGGCCCGTCTGCTCTTGGAGGTGACTGGCAGGGCATGAAGGGGGGCCATTTCCACCTCATGGGCGTAGGGGGCGTGCACATGTCGGCCATCGCTCACCTGTTGCTGGAGGAAGGGTATAGGGTGAGCGGCTGCGATGTGTGCCCGACGGAGGCCCTGCGGCCTCTGCAAGAGAAGGGCCTGCGCCTATTCCATGGCCACAACCCGTGCCACTTGGCGGAGGTGGACGTCCTGGTGCATACGGCGGCCATCCGGCAGGGGAACCCCGAGCTGGAGGAGGCACGACGCCGGGGCATCCTCGTCTTGAAGCGGGCGGAGATGGTGGCCCGTCTGGCGGAGGGGCGTCGCATGGTGGCCGTGGCCGGAAGCCATGGCAAGACCACCACCACCTCCCTGGTGGCCTATATACTTTGGCGGGCGGGCCTCTCCCCCACCTTCCTCCTGGGGGGCTATATGGTGGAGATGGACACCAACGTGGCTGCTGGTACAGGCCCCTTTATAGTGGTGGAGGCCGACGAGTTCGATAGGGCCTTTCTGGCCTACAACCCCTGGCTGGCGGTGGTGACCAATGTGGAGCCTGACCACCTCGACTGCTACGGCACCTTCGAGGCCTTAAAGGACGCCTTCCGTCGCTTCCTGCACCAGGTACAGGAGGACGGCATCATAGTGGCCTGTGGCGATGATCGCCATGTGGCCTCACTGGTTCCTAGGCTGGGCCCACCGGTTGTGTCCTATGGATTGGGCAGAGGGGTGGACCTAATGGCCCAGGAGGCAGTGCCCTCCAGCCAAGGATATCGCTTCCGAGCGGTGTGGCGGGGGCAGGACTTGGGCCTATTTCAGACCCAGCTGTGGGGTCTCCATAACGTGAGCAACTGTCTGGCAGCCCTGGCGGTGGGCCTCGTCCTCGACCTGCCGGTGGATCTGCTGATGGAGGCCCTGGCTACCTTCCGTGGGGTGAAGAGGCGCTTCCAAGTGATAGGGGAGGCTAGGAGCATCACGGTAATGGACGATTACGCCCACCACCCCACGGAGGTGCGAGCCACCCTGGCGGCCGTTCGCCAGCGTTTCCCAGGGCGCCGTCTGGTGTGCCTATTCCAGCCCCACACCTACAGCCGCAGCCGCTACCTCCTGGACGGCTTCCTCACCTGCTTCCAGGAAGCAGACCTCCTCTTGGTGGCCGATACCTATGCCGCCAGGGAGAGCCCCCAGGAAGGCATAGATGCCGCCACCTTGGCTGCCCAAATAGGGCCTCATGCCCGTTACGTGGGTAGCCTGGATGATGCCACCCTGGCTGTCCTATCCTCGCTGCGGCCGGGGGACGTTTTCATGACCATCGGGGCGGGGGATGTGGACAAGGTGGCCTACAGGGTTCTGGAGGAGTTGGGGGGATGATCACCCGTCGCTTCCTGGAGGAGCTGCGACGCTTGGGGCCCATCAGGTTCGCCGAGCCCCTCTCCACCCACACCACCTGGGGCGTGGGAGGCCCAGCCGATGTCTACATGACGGCCAAGTCAGGGGAGCAGCTGCGCAGGGCCTTCGCCGTAGCCCGTGAGCACGGCGTTCCCGTGCTGGTGTTAGGGGCAGGCTCCAACATCCTGGTGGGCGATGAAGGGTTCCGGGGACTGGTCATCGAGAACAGGGCCCGCCAGATCCAGGGGCCCATCCTCCGCAACGGGACAGCGATAGTGCGAGCCGAGAGTGGAGCCCCCCTCGCCGCCCTGGCCCGCCGTCTGGGGCGGGCGGGATGGGAGGGGCTGGAGTGGGCCGTGGGCATTCCAGGCACCTTGGGAGGGGCGGTGGTGTATAACGCCGGCGCTTATGGCGGTTGCCTGGCCGACGTCCTGGTGTGCGCTGTCGTGGGCGATGCTCAGGGCTGCGTGCAGACGTTAAGGCGGGAGGATCTCGCCCTAGGCTATCGTGGCAGTGCCCTCACCCGCGGCCTATTGCAGGACGTGGTGGTGACGGAGGTGGAGCTACAGGTGTGGCCTGGCCAGCGGCAGGCCCTGGAGGAGCGGATGCGAGAGCTGGAGACCCGCAGGCGCGCCTCTCAGCCGCGGGGCCGGAGCGCGGGCTCTGTCTTCAAGAACCCACCCCAACGCCCGGCCTGGTGGTATGTAGACCAGGTGGGGTTGAGGGGTTACCGCATCGGCAATGCTCAGTTCTCCCTCCATCATGCCAATTTCATCATTAACCTAGGGCAGGCGCGCGCTGCCGACATCAAGGCCCTCATCGACCTGGCCCGAGGGCGGGTGCGGGAGCGGTTTGGCATCGACTTGGAGCTGGAGGTGGCCTTGGTGGGGGAGGGGTTCTGATGTCTCGCCGCCTGAAGGTGGCGGTCATCTTCGGCGGTCGCTCCGCCGAGCATGAGGTCTCGGTGGTCTCGGCGCAAGGGGTCACCAAGGCCATGGACAGGGAGCGTTTCGTCCCCCTCCTCATGGGCATCACCCGGGAAGGGGTCTGGCTTACCCCCCAGGAGACGGAGGAGGCGTTGGCAGCAGTGCCCGAGGCTAGCTATCGCCCCTTGCCATCGCTGGCGCTAGAGGTGCCTCCCCTGCGGCCGCAGGTGATGGCGGCCCTTTTGGAGGCCGATGTGGTCTTCCCCCTGGTACATGGCCCCCACGGGGAGGACGGCACCCTGCAGGGGATGATGGAGCTGCTGGGCTTGCCCTACGTGGGGGCTGGGGTGGCAGCAAGCGCTGTGGGCATGGACAAGGCCCTCATGAAGGCCCTCTTTCGTTTTGCGGGGCTCCCTACTGCCCGCTTCCTCGTGGTGAAGCGGTGGGAATGGCAGGTGGCGCCAGGCCAAGTAATGGAGCAGATAAGGCGGGAGCTGGGGCTCCCCTGCTTCGTCAAGCCAGCGGGCCTGGGGTCCAGCGTAGGGGTAAGCAAGGTTAAGGAGTGGGGGGAGCTGCCCTCCGCCATGGAGGAGGCTTTCCGCTACGATGCCAAGGCCTTGGTCGAGGAGGCCATCCAGGGGAGGGAGATCGAGGTGGCTGTCCTGGGCAACGACGAACCCAAGGCGTCCCTGCCGGGGGAGGTGGTACCCCATCGCGAGTTCTACGACTACCGCGCTAAATACTTAGAGGAAGGGACGCAGCTCATCGCTCCCGTCTCCCTCCCTCCGCCGGTGGAGGCCCGATTGCAGGAGATGGCCGTGCGCGCCTTTAAGGCCATCGACTGCGCGGGCATGGCGCGGGTGGACTTCTTCCTGAGGGGGGAGGAGCCCGTGGTCAACGAGATCAACACTATCCCTGGCTTCACGCCCATCAGCATGTTCCCCCGCCTATGGGAGGCATCGGGCATCCCTTATCCTCAGCTCATAACCATTCTCATCGAGCTGGCCTTGGAGAGGCACCGTGAGAAGAAGAAGAGGGTTTGGGCCCCCTCCACTTAGGGCTCAACCTCCCCTCAAGGCTCATGTCCTTCTGGGGGAGCGGGAGTGGCGGATGGCCACTAGGGCCAGGCGCCGGCGCCTCGTGCTCTGGTTGGGGGTGGTGGCCGCCTTCCTTACCTTCGTGGGCCTTCACCTATCACCCCTCTTCCGCGTGCAGGAGGTGGAGGTGGTGGGGGCGCACTATGTGGACCCGCAGGAGGTGAAAGAGGCTGTAAAGCTCAAGGGCCGAAGCATCATCGCCCTCCCGTTGGAAGATGCCGCAGACCGGGTGCAGGGACTACCCATGGTTCGAGAGGCCAGCGTCTCCCTCAGGTGGCCTCACCGCCTGGTGGTGCAGGTGAAGGAGAGGAGCCCATGGGGCTACTGGGTGCGGCATGGCTATGCCTACGTGGTAGACGAGGACGGTGTGGTCCTGGAAGGCCCCATGCCGCCGCCCGGTGCGCCCAGTATAATCGAGACAAGCGGGGTGGGGCCCCTTCGCCTCGGTGACAGGGTAGACCGGGAGGCCATCGCTGTGGCTAGGCGTCTGCAAGGGTGGGCGCCTGCTATCTTGGGCACGCAGGTGGCCTCATTTCATTACGATGTGCAGCGGGGGCTATCGGTGGTGACGTCTGAGGGCACGACGGTGGTGGTGGGCAGGGCGGAGGGCCTTGAGTATAAGCTGGCTGTGTGGGAGGCCCTGGCCCAGAAGTTAGGCCCCAAGGCCCTCGCCGGGCGCATGTTGGACCTGCGCCCGGGAGGCGGGCCAGCCTTACGGTGAGAGGATGGCTATGCGGCGGGGTGACATCATCGGTGCCATCGATGTGGGCAGCCATAAGGTGTGCACCCTCCTAGCGGAGGTCTCTGAGGGGGGCGAGCTGCGCATCGTAGGCATGGGGTCTGTTGCCTCTCAGGGCATCAGGCGGGGCATGGTGGACAACATCAAGCTGGCCACGGAGGCCATTGCATCATCGGTGGAGAAGGTGGAGAGGTCCAGTGGCAACCGCTTGCCTCCTGTCCTGGTCAATATCAGCGGTCACCACCTCTCTTCCTTGAACCACCGGGGGGTGGCCACCATCATGGGGGGGAGGCGGGCCATCCATCAGCAGGACGTGGCGCGGGCCTTGGAGGATGCCCGCGCTGTCCCCATCCCCTCGGACAGGGAAATCCTGCATATGATCCCGCGGGGCTATGTGCTGGATGGCCAGGAGCAGGTATCGGACCCCATCGGTATGTATGGGCAGCGGGTGGATGTGGAGGTGCACCTGGTCAGCGCATCGGCGACGGCTGTGCAGAACTTGGTGCAGTGCGTGGAGGCGGCTGGCCTCAGGGTGGAGGGATTGGTGGCCTCCCCCCTGGCGGCGGCGGAGGCTGTACTGGAGGAGGAGGAGAAGCAGCAAGGGGTAGTGGTGGTGGACATCGGCGGAGGCACTACCGATGTGGCTGTGTTCTTGGAGGGGACGCCATACTACACCGCCTGCCTCCCCGTGGGGGGCTACCATTTTACCCACGACCTGGTAGTGGGCCTGCGGGTCCCCTTCTCGGTGGCGGAGGACCTGAAGGTGCGCTACGGTGTAGCTATCACCAGCCGCGTAGGGGACGATGACGCGGTGGAGGTGGAGTCCTTCGGCGGGCAGCGCCGGAAGCTCATCCCCCGCAAGCGTCTGGCGGAGATATTGCAGGCGCGGGCGGAGGAGGTGCTGGAGATGGTCTATACTGAGGTGCGGCGGGCCGGGTTCGACGTAATGCTGGCCGCTGGCCTTGTCCTCACGGGGGGGACGGCCTCCCTGCCAGGCCTGGACGAGCTGGCGGAGCAGCTGCTGAATTTGCCCGTCCGCATCGGCTTTCCAAGAGGGGTTTACGGGTTGGCGGATGCGGTGCGGGAGCCGGCCTACGCCACCAGCGTAGGCCTGCTGCGCTGGGGCCTACAGGGCGACGGGAAAGGGGTGGCGCGGTCCGCCCCTCCGGCCGGCTCCTTATGGGCAAGGATAAAGCATTGGTTAAGTCTGCTCATTCCGCAGTAGGGGGGCGCCATGGTAAAGGGCAGTGGGCAGCGTATAGACCTGGACGGCATCCCGCCCATCAAGGTGGTGGGCGTGGGAGGCGCAGGTTGCAAGACTATAAACCGCCTCATCCAGGTGGGCGTAAAAGGGGTGGAGTTTATCGCCATCAACACCGATGCCCAGGACCTGATGCATTGCCAGGCCTCCACCAAGATCCGCATCGGCGACCGCATCACGCGGGGGCTAGGGGCCGGCGGCGACCCGGAAAAGGGGCGGCAGGCGGCGGAGGAGTCCCTAGATGAGGTCAAGGAGGCCCTTAAGGGGGCGGACATGGTCTTCATCACCGCAGGCATGGGCGGGGGCACAGGTACGGGCGCTGCCCCCCTCATCGCCCAGGTATCCAGGAACATAGGGGCCCTGACGGTGGCTGTGGTCACGCGCCCCTTCTCCTTCGAGATGCCCAGACGCCGCCGCAACGCCGAGGAGGGGTTGGCCGCCCTGGAACAGGAGGTGGACACCCTCATCACCATATCTAACGACCGCCTCCTGAGCGTTTGTCCCCCCAATACCACCGTCCAGCAGGCCTTCCTAGTGGCCGACGACGTGCTGCGTCAGGGCATCCAGGGAATAGTGGAGCTCATCACCATGCCCGGTGACATCAACCTGGACTTCGCCGATGTGCGGCGTATCATGAGTCAGGCGGGCCCTGCCCTTATGGCCATCGGCCGTGGCCGGGGCGATAACCGGGCGGTGGAGGCGGCCAAGGCCGCCATCCACAGCCCCCTCCTGGACACCAGCATCCAAGGGGCACGGGGTGTCCTTTATAACGTCGTGTCCGATGGCTCCCTCACCATCGAGGAGCTCAACATGGCTGGCCAGGTCATTGCCGAGGTGGTGGACCACGATGCGGAGGTTATCTTCGGCACCGCCACCGACCCCAACCTGGGGGAGGAGGTGAAGGTCATCCTCATCGCCGTGGGCTTCGTCTCTCCCCAGCGGGAACGGGAGGCTCAACCCTTCTCCCGTATGGCCGATGATCACCAGGGGGAGCCCTTCGATGCTGACCTCCCCTCCTTCCTCCGTCGCCCCCGCCACCTCCGCTGAACATCGCCATCCCTAAGGGGGGGAGGAGAACCTCCCCCCTTTTTTATGTGTGGACAACATGTGGAAAGACCACAATATGTTGTAGCGAAGGACTTGACAGGCCAAAGATATTGTGGTATGGTGCCCTCTGCGAGGTGGAAGGGGATGGAGTGTCCGTTTTGTGGGTATGGCGATTCGCGGGTGGTGGACTCGCGGCCCAGGGGTGGGGGTGTGAGGCGGCGGCGGGAGTGTCTGCGGTGTGGGCAGCGGTTCAGCACCATGGAGCGGGTGGAGCTGGAGAACCTGATGGTGGTTAAGAAGGACGGGCGGCGGGAGCCCTTCTCCCGCGATAAGGTGCTGGCGGGTGTGCGCAAGGCCTGCGAGAAGCGCCCCATCCCCACGGGGGCCATTGAGGAGCTGGTGGACAAGGTGGAGAGGCAGGTCTACGCCCTAGGGCGGGCGGAGGTTCCCACCAGCTATATCGGCGACCTGGTGATGGAGGAGCTGCGGCGGCTGGACCGCATCGCCTATATCCGCTTCGCCAGCGTCTACCGTGCCTTTGCCGATGTGGACGAGCTGGAGCGGGAGCTTGAGGCCCTCAAGGCCGGCTGGCCCCGCCCCGAAGTCCCCCCAGGCCAGCTGGCCCTCTTGCCGGAGGTGGGCGGGCAGGAGGAGAGGGCGGAGGGGTGGCAGCGTAGGCGAAGGGCCAGCGGTGCAAGAGGCTAGCCCAACCCGGAGGTGAGGTCATGGCCCTGGCAGATATTCGCAGTGAGGTGCACCTGCCGCTGACTAGACGGTTCACCCGCCCTGGGGTGGACCCCTTCGACGAGGTGGAGTGGGAGCGGCGCACGGCCATCATCGAGGGGCCGGACGGCGCTCCCGTCTTCCAGCAGGAGGGGGTGGAGTTCCCCAAGTTCTGGAGTC